>ERZ826016.1450-NODE-1450-length-22352-cov-22.329551_pt1 | contig 22352 bp, 24 predicted proteins | sample MGYA00519872_ERZ826016 | MGnify/ENA primary metagenome ERZ826016 (study PRJEB31778, sample SAMEA3449218) | human gut metagenome | biome: human gut; feature: human-associated habitat; material: faeces | place: United Kingdom | collected 2010/2012 ... | reverse complement strand
GAAAACCAAGAAATCAACAGTGCTATTTCTTATCTGTAATTCTTTGCTCATAAAATTTTACCTTTCTCTATTCTCCTGAATGTTCCTCTTACATCTTACGGAATCCGTATGTTTTAGTACTATTCAGCTCAACTGTTATTCCCAAATATAATTTCCATCAATTCCCCTGCTATCTCGTTGCTCAAGACTCTCATAATACTATCATCCACCTTTGTCTTTGCCAAAAGATTAATATTCCCATACCAGACTACTTCCTGATCAATAACAGCAAACCGCTCACATGATTCTTCTACTGTTTTAATATAAAAACCAGCTTTGCACATATCTTCATGTAACTGCATCCAGTATGCTGCATCTCCAAATCCATAGGAATCCGGTGTCCATGTTACTATTGTAATCTGAACTCCCGATGCCTGTTTTTCTTTTAGCATATTAATCAGTTCATAGACTTTTTGCCCACTAATTGCAGGGCTTGAAATAATTATGTTTTTATTTGCATCCAGTAAATCTTTATAATAATTCTCAGTATAATTATCACCGTCATATATTGCATTTGCTGTATGTTTGTTAATTTGCAAACCACCTGCAAGCTCATATCCTATCTGTTTATATGCTTTAAGCCTCTTCATATACATGTTATTAAACATTGGAATATGGTTGTCCACATAATCATATATAATTACATTTTCTTTGCCCGCATAATCACGATTCAACCTACCAGCATACTGTTCAACAACTCCACGGAATGATACAGGTGTTGCCATAAAAAGTGTATCCAGTCTTGGAAAATCAAAACCTTCTCCCACCAGAGAACCTGTGGCTATTAATATCAGAGACTCCGCCTTATCAACCTGATGCATCTGTTCCAAAATCTTCTTATGTTCTTTCTTTGAGTTGTTGCCTGTCATTAAAAATACATGGTCTGCATAATCTTTCAATCGCTCGTACAGTTTCTCTGAATGATCTTTGTATCGGGATAAAACAACCGGAGTTCGGCCTGCTGATACACAATTCTTAATATCCTCAACAATCTGTTCATCCCTTATATCATTATTGTGAATAATATCATATGCTTCATTTGGATGCATCTTACCTTTAATCACTCCTCTTGGAGGTACAGTTCGGGTAAAACGCGGATATACAAGATATTGTATCCCCTGCTCCATAGCCTTTTCCTTTGCTGTGTAACTATATCTTATAGGTCCTATCAGCATATAATTGATTTTTTCCAGTCCATCTCCTCTTTTCGGAGTTGCTGTCACACCATATACATACCTTGCTTTTACTTCTTTTAGCACATTTGCAATTGTTTCAGAAGCGGAATGATGACACTCGTCAATTAGCACAAGACCATAATCATTCAGCAAATTATGAAACTCTCCCTTTTTGCAAAGTGAGCCGACCATTGCAATATCAACAATCCCTGTCATCGAATCATGTGCTCCCTGTAATGTTCCAATCAGACTTTTTCTAGTTCTTAGCCTTCCCATTTTCGTTGTATACTGGGGCAGTTCTTCATCTATAATTAAAAATTTGTTTAGAGCATCTTTCCACTGTTCTATAAGTGCAGATGATTCCAGCAGAATCAGAGTATTTACTTTCTTTTGCGCAATTATTGCACTGCTGACAACAGTTTTGCCAAATGCAGTTGCAGCATGAAGTATTCCATTATCATACTTAGTCAGTTCCTTTAACGCCTTGTTCTGTTCAGGTCGTAGTTCTCCATTGAATTCTACATTAATACTTCTTCCCTGCTGCCGCTCGTCATCTACAAAATATTCAATTCCAGCCTTATCAATATTTGCTATTAATTCCTCCTGTAATCCTCTTGGAATCTGTATGTATCCGCTAAGATGGTCTTTCCCAAGATAAATCCACCTTGAGGTATCATAATTAGATGTTCCAATCGCACGATTTTTATAAAATACTGGGTTACTAAGGGCTGCCATTCTGCGAATCTTATTCTGCATCGCAGGCTTAAGATTAGTGCTGTCAACATATATACCATTTGATAATGTGATATCCATTTTCCCATCAATATCTGATTTGGCAAAATTTTTCATTTTATTCCATGGCTTTTCCCTATTTTCTTCATCATTGGATGCTTCAAGGTCATCTGCTGTAAATGTCCATTCCCTTATCTTATTCTCCAGAAATTCCTCTGAAAGCTTAGGTTTACTTAATAAAGCATTCCATTGGTCAGAATAAGCATTCCAATTACTATCCACAAATGCACTATTGCCATCTTTCAACGCCCTTCCCTGTAATGGCAACGCAATCAGGTTTCCTATTGCCACATTTTCTAAGGAATCCTGTGCTGGCAGCATTCTGTCATAATAATTGAATGACTTTAAATTCACCTGCTCTGCACCTTTATCTAAAAGTGCAAAGCCAAATCTACGAACCAATGCCGCCGATATTGGCTTGTCAAAGAATATCCATATATGTGCACCTTTTCCTGAACGAGAACGCTCTACCAAAGGTTCTATTCCATTTAATGTGCAGATATCTCTCATAGCTTCGACTTCTTCAATCCATGTATCATCTGTATTTGCAAAGTCCTTTTTTTCTGCATTCTTCTCATGATTATCAAAATCAAACACTAAAAACCTGCATGTTCCATCACCAAATAATGGATATACACCTATTACATCTTTTGCAGCATATGAGTTTCCCCTCAAATGTTGCAATATAGTTGATAAATCTAATCTTGTATACGAACAATATTTGCAATCCTTACAGTCTATATGTGTATTTAATTTTCTATGGCAATTATCTGACCAGAAATTATCACACTGCGGATAATATGCCGCCTCTCCGTTTTTATTTACATTTCTTTTCGCATATACATCTGTCCTTCCCCAAAAAAATGAGAAAAAGAGCTTTGCCATCCTGTCTGTAATTTCTTTTAGGTGCACAATCCTTTTTCCCTGTTCTGGATCAAAATTCTCTTTCTTTTCCGTTTTCCCTATACTTGCCAGTTCATTTTGATATGACAATCCCGCTTTATCCAATATATTCTTTAATACCTGATTTTCCAATTGCAGATTGTTCAACTGCTTCTGCAATCTCGTAACATTCTCTATTGGATCACGCATTTGTCATACCTTCCTTTCCGTCATTATCTATTCATCTCAAGCATTCTTTTTACTTCCAACTGTAATTCATCACTAAAGTCTGATAAATCATCATATGCAATTACTTTCAATCTAATAAGACGAACAATATCCCATATCACCTCTGACTTACTCATCTCCATGATAACTCCCGGATGACGCTTATCTTCTTTTATCCGTTTTTCAAGTTCCCAGAATTTCTCTGATGCAGGCTTTTTATCATCATTCAAAAAATTTGCATACTCTTTAACAAGACCTTCCATATAATTTTCCTGCCAGCCTGATAATCTTTCTCGAAATAATTTCCAATCCTTTTTGCTTATGTCCATGCTTTTGAACCTCCTCAGTCTCATGTTAGTCTCAACGAATATATTCCTGTGGCTGTCAGTTATCTATATCACCTGCTGCCACGCCCCAAATGAAAGGAGCTTTACCATGAGTAGCAAACATAAAAATAAAACCATCAGCTTCCGAATTACCGAAGCTGAACGCAAACAAATCGAAGCCCGTATTATTGCCAGCGGAATGATGAAGAAAGATTACTTCATCCGTTCCTGCATCTACAACTACAACTGCATCTGCGTTGTAGGCAAGAAGGAAACTATTTATCCGTTGGTACAGACTGTGAATGCTTTATATCTGCAATTACTTGAAATGCAAAAAGCATTTACCTCATCAGACCGGAACATTGATATGCTTCCATCCTCAGATGCTATTAACGAATTGCAGACCGAATACACCAATATGCTGACAGCCATTACTGACCTGTTAGATGGTGCAAAATATCTGTGGAAAGGAGACTGCCATGAACAATAATCTTAATTTTATGTTTGGTATGTATGAGCCCACTACAGATTCCGTTATCGTAAATACCGGCGTAAACTCTGTTCTTGTTATCCGTTGTAAGGAATGTAATTCCTGTGTTATCTTCGAGGAGCCCAATGATATTGTATATCTATACCGGTTAGCAGAAGATTCACCGCTTACATATGCCAAGCTTGCACTGAAAGAAAATAGCTTGCAGGATTATGTGGATGGGATGAGTGAATTAAATTAATATCTATATACCAGTCCCTTCGTACACCGTTGTTGGGACTGGTTATTTTACTCACAAATTGCTTTCTCATATTTATGATATGTAATTGAAACACCAGTCATTTCCTCCAAACTATATGTACCTTTCTTTAAAATAATAGTTTCTCCCTGTATTTCACAATCCATAACTACAAATTTGCCATCATAATTCGATAATATAGCTCGATTTTGCTCAATAACCTCATATGATTTCTTATCACTAATATCATAGTTCATTTTAATTGTAACTCCTATAGCTGTATTCAGCATATATATTAACAGAGCTATTGCCAATACTCCTTTTTCGATTTTATTAAACTTCTTTTTTCCAAAAAAGAAATTTCTTATTATTACGAAATATGCAATCAGTATATCCGCAGCTAAAAACACACCAAGTGTCACATAATTATCAACAATCTGTCTCAACCAATCCCATGGAATAATTTCTATTAAGCTAACCATATATAATACATTTTGCACAAACAGTATAAAAATTGTAAAAATAAAAGGTAACACCACATATCCTTTACTGTTTATTTTTTTATTTATATATGAAAGGATAATCGGATAGACAAACATGACAAATGCACAAAGAATAAAAATTAATTTATCCTCAAACATTTCTGTTCCACTAAAATATTTTTTGTCTATTCCATAAAAATTTGCACATGAAGCAGAAAAGCTCTTCGAAATCACAAAATTTACAATACCTGCTAATGTTATAACTGCAGCCAATCCTGTTCCTAAAAAATTCCATATATTAGTTTCTAAATATTGTGTAATTTTATTCTTATCTTTATTGCTTTTATAAGCATTACCTTGACTATCAACTATCTCCTTATATTGCTTATCCTGCATATTCATTCTTCTTTCTAGCAATGTTTAATCACTTTTTCACCGTTTCTTATATGTTATTTCTCAGTCTCAAGTCAGTCTCAAAATTTCACCCCCAAAATGAGACTATCTTGAGACTGAATTTTTCTTACAATTCCAAAAATCATTCATTTTACTGCATTTCTTCAACTTTTCTCAGTCTCATCTAATATCAAATCTCATGAGACTGTGTTGAGACTAACTTGAGATTTGATGAGACTAAGTGAGTTACAAAGTCCATGTTGATGTCTTTTTATCATACATCGCACCTGTAACTTTTTTAATTTTTGCATAATCCCTGAACACCGTTGCTCTTGATATGTCAAGTTCTGCCATTACCTGTTCAACTGATAAATGAATATTCTCACATATCATATTGTAAATTTTTTGTTCTCTTTCAGATAATATCTTCTGCTCCCGTGCTTCATATGCTGCCATTTTATCCAGTGGAATTGTTATTCTAAATACATCATCCTCAATTAATTCAGGTTTTCCACCATCTGAATAAATCGGTGTATACTTGTACAAGTTTCTCACGCCTGAGCCAATCGTATCTGTTCTACCAATGTTAGCAAAAAATTGCTGGATTAACGGATTTTTAGGATATGGTGTAAATTCATCACTCATAATATTTCCGTGTCGTCTTGGGATACACCAGTTTTCTGTTTTTAACCAGTCTTTTTCAATAATTACCTTTGCCGGAAATGCACTTGAATAATCCCTATGAACAAGTATATTACCAATTACTTCTCTGGCAATGATTCCTCTGATACTTGTATTCACATTATCAATCAAGCAGAACTTATCTGATGTGTGTTTCGACACAAATTCCATCAAAAGGTCATATGCTTCTATCAGATTTGTCATCACCTGTAATCTGTCATCATATCTGTCCACATTTTCAACTCTGTAAATTGCATCCGTAATATATCCCGGACAGCAGGAGCGAATCACTTCATCTTTTCCAAACAATAGTACGCCTGCCAGATTATATCCCTGAATACCTGATGAAAAATCTTTTTCCCACAACCCTGCACTTGTAAGTATCTCTTCATCAGACATTGTAAGCCACTGATGATCCGGATTTTTACTTTTGGCAAGATTACGCACCTTGTCCATTAAGTCAAGACGCAGATCATCCTTGGTTACATATGGGAAAATCTTATGTTCCGCATATGTAGTGCTCTTTCTGTTGTACATATTCTGTAACTGAATCGGTGAATCAGTAATATCCATATCACCATCTTCATTTCGGTCATATATCCTGTTTCCACACTTTTCCACAGTAGCCGTTGGCGGTACATATACCCATAATAATACCTTTCCTTCATACTCAAAATCCTCAATTGAAAGATATAATGTTGGCGACATTTTATCCGGATTATTTAACTGATTCACAAAATTCCTCTTCATATCCTTAACCATATTTTGCTTAACACCTATTGGAGTACCATCATCCTCTGCCCCCATAATAATATATCCACCATATCGATTGGAAAAGGAACACACCGTTTCATAGACATCCTCTTGGATGCCAAATTGACAGGTTTTGTATTCTACTGTTATCTTTTCATCTTTTGAAAGCAAGTCTCTCATAAACTCTGTTGTCATTTGATCGCCCCCAATTTTCACACTATATTACCCTTGCATATAGTATTGCATTTTTACCCATAAATTTCCTCTTTTACATTAAAAGATTGTCCAACCTTATTATATTTGTAGAATTTATACAGAATATAGTTTTCTTTATCCATTTCATGCGTTGACAATATTATTTGCTTATCAGAAAAATCATTTCGAAGCACTTCAATTAATGAAGAAATATTTATATCATCCATTGTTTGTACCGGGTCATCAATAAGAATGAATCCTATATCATCAGAAGATGCTTTTATATACTGTTTATTCATCGCAAAAAGGAATGCCAAGACAAATCCTGAAAGTTGCCCCGAACTAAATGTATTTAATATATCGTGCTTAGCATCTCCATTTGAGACAAACCTCATTTCATCTTTACTTACAAATACACCTAAGCCATTTTGATAGTCCTGTAGAATTTTCCCTGTATATATCAGCAATGGCACTCTTAATTGTTTCAAAGTAATATTCTTATAGTCTTCTACTGATTTGTCATAAACCTTGCTCAATTCATTCAACTGTTGGCGAATCCTCGTTACCTTTTCTTTTCTAACAATTAAATCTTTCATTTCTCTCTTAATTTCATGAATTTCAGTATTTTCCTTTTCCCAGACAACCTTTTCTAGATATTTAAATTTCTTCTTTAATGTTTCTACTGTCATCTGCTTCATCATATTCTTTATATCTTCACCATAAAGTTCCTCTACCTTTTCATATTTGTGCTTAATATAGAGATTATCAAATTCTTGATTCTCTATATTCTTGACTAACCCAGATAACACTCTTTGTATATCTATTACCAAATTATTTCCCTCTGTTTCAGGCGCATACTCTGCCGTAGCAAGATATTTTACCACTTTCTCAACATTAGCTACCCTTCCCGAATCACTGATAAACCCTTTTAAAGACGATTTTCTCTGTATTAGCAAATCAATAACACTTTCATCTAGTCCATCCACATATGGATGTACTATCTCCTTTACTTTTTCAACCGCACTTTCCAATTCTTTTCTTTTCAGTGCTATCCTTTGCCCTATACTTCCACTTTCAATTTGCAGCATTTTTTCTACTTCCTCAAAGCCATCATTCAATAGAGTTGTATCAGCAAATTTTGTATTACAAAATGGACATGCTGTTCCATTTTTGTCATACTCATTTTTTGCATTTTTCAAAGCATTTCGAGCACTTGTTAATTTGTCTATTATTTTTTGATTTGTAGAAAAAGTACTTCTTAAACTAAGAATTTCATCTGCAATACTTTTAATTAATGAAAAATCATATTTCTCCAATTCCGGAACTAATTTTTTTAACGCAATAATATCCTCTTCTTTATAACTAGTCTCCTCTGGAATTTCCTGTCTAAATAACAAAGTACAATTATAAATTTGCATTGTAGAATCCCACTTTTCCAACTGCTGTTCTACTTTTTGCATTGACACCAAATTATTAATTACATATTCTCTATAATCTATATAATCTTGTATCGAATTTCCTTTCAGCGCTTTTGATATATCTTCATTCCAACGATAATTTCTATAATCATTTTGATTCTCCCAAAACGAGATTATACCCTCTAATATATTTATTCCTTTCTTAATCTCAGAATTATCTAACTCCGCAATACTTGAGCTATCCCAAAAATACAAATTCGAATCTTTATTATACAAACCTAAATCTTCATACTCTATCTTTTCAACCTCATCCTGCATGTTACTCTTCGATAATGCTTTTAGTATTGCTGCCTTCTTTTTCAATTCATTATCCAGTGTCATAATCTCATCATTAATAAGATGACCACTGGTCCCATTTCTATTACCAATAAGATCTATTACTACTTTTTTTCTGTCATCTATAAAACCTGTATTTAACAAAACATTCATAGCATTTTTTCTATCAGAAATTGTTCTTTTCAAAAAGTGTACAGACTCAGCCTGTGAAACATAATAATATACATTAAAATTTTTAGCTCTGTATTTTATTAAGTTCTCACTATCTACAGAATCTTTCCAATCATCATAACTGCAAAGAAAACTATCTAGCTCCTCAGTGGAAATGAACCCGCTAATTTCGCCATAATAAATTGAATCTTCAACCTCTAATTTATGATTATTGTTTAATATTTTTGCAAATATAGTAAGGCAGTCACTTTGTTCATTTCTCAGAGTCAAAACAACATATCCATCCTCATTTGCTTTATTAAGCAAAATATTCTTGCCCAAATTTGTGGTTTTCTTCTCTATACCTTTATCAAGACGTGTAATATTCTTTGAAAATATCAGCTCTATTGCATCAAAAAATGTAGTTTTTCCAAAACCATTGGGTCCAGACAAAATAATAGGATTTTTTTCATATTCAATACGAAATTCATAAAATTGCGCATTATCAAAGCACTTGAAATTTTTCACACGTAAATTTACAATTTTATACTGCATTGCTACGCCTCCTCCATTAGTTTGTTTAAGATCACTTCAATTTCCTTTTCTGTTATAGCAACCTCCTCTAGCTCTATCAAATCTTCTATTTCAATCTTATTTGCTTTAATTGCTTCATCATATTTTACCAAATCACTAGCTAATGCATCCTTAACCATCTTTTCCAAAGAAATATCATCCGAAGTTGCCTTGAATTTGTACTGTAAAAATGGAATTTTTGAAAACAGTCTAATTACAAGCTCATAGACGCTATTATAATTTGTACCATTCATAAGCGAATAGTAATTTTCCTCAACATCCGCCAACTCTGAAAGTATCTCAACAATATTTTTGTCACTATAATCAGATAAGACTTTTTTTAATCCAACTACCTGCTTTTCTGTATATGGTAAAATATATCTTTTAAAATAAATCGGTGACTCTTCAATTGAATAAATCAAATTTTTGTACTTGGTCAACATATTTTCTTCCGAAAATTTAACAAGATATATGGCTGATGTATTCTTATCAATCTGTGATATCTCTTGCACAGTTTTAAAAGAATTAATTATTGAGTACTTTATTCCTTTTTTATCACTTCCTGCATCAATATATTCTTCCTCCAATTTGTCCAATTCTGCTCTTATAAGTTCCTCTTTATCTAAAATGTTAGTACAGTCAATAAAATTCAAGATAAAATAGCTGATAATATTTTTATCAGTATTAACATAAAACATTCTGTTATCTTCTTCCCATGTTTTAACAAAATTATATTGTTCAAACAATTTATTCATTATCTCATTCATTACTTCAATTCTCCTAATGCCTTATTTCTATCTATAAGTCTAATAACTTTAGGTCTGTTACAATCGTTCTTCATCTTTTCAATTGTAGAAGAAGTTATTCCACTTATCTCCTTTAATTCTTTTTCTGTTAATACACTTATGTCCCCACCATTAAAAAAAAGAGATTCTTCAGATAATCGATCTGTAATTAGAACATCACATTCGTATAGTAATGACCTATCTGATTCTTTTTCCAATTCTTTTTTCAAATTCTTTTGGAATTCATTTATGTCATAACTGCTATCCAATGTTAACCTATATGTCTTATTACCATCTTTTACTGTCTGATATGCATTGTTTCTTTCAAGACCTAACGTTTTAATTTCATCCAAAAGATTAAGAAATAAATGCGAAACCATACTATCTTGCGGTAAATTATTGTTTTTGCCTACTACAGGTGTTTTTAATATTAAATTATGTATAATCTGATTTTTATCAATTTCCGTTTTTTCATTCAAGATGCTAATTTGCTTAAACAAATTGCAAACATCAGAACTATTACAATCTTTACAGTTGCTTTCAGTACAATGATTCCATGGCTCATTTGGGTACTCTGCATAAGCATCTCGAATGCTTCTTAATACCTGAAAATATTGATATGCAACAGTATCTATTTTTTCGTGATAGTCTACTATTATCTGTTCTACCATCTCACTAAATGTCAATATACATTTTCCACTCTTGTTTTTTTCAATATAAAAGTCCGTAATTCTATTTTTCATGTACAGCAACAGCTGATCATAAACCAATGCTGCATAATCAGCATCAACAAACGTATACTCCGGACATTTTATCGTTAATATTTTAACTATAACCTCATATGCTTTTAAACGAATCTCTTTTACATTATCGTATTTTTCATCATATGCACACAAGAACGCTTCATCATCACATAATAACGGATTATCCTTTTTTAACTTATCTATTTTCTTCTCTATGATAGTTTTGTATGTATCTAATGCATTATCGATCTCTATAATTACTGCCTGTATCTTAGCTATATCTTTTGAATTTTTAGATACATACTTTATCAAACTATACACATCAGCCTTTTTATGATTTCCTGACACTTTATCCAGTACAATATAATTATCTTCATTATCTGTATCCGCAATATCCTTTTTTTCTATTACTTTTTTCTTTAATTCATTCTTCAGCATACTAATATATGTCAATGTTGATGAAACAAAATCTACCGGAATTCTTTTCCCATTTGCTATATGAAAATACCCATATTCCGCTTCATTCTGAAGAATCCCAATTACGAATGAAAATTTATCATTTTGTTCCAGTCTTATTGCACCTGCCTTGACTTGATGCAATGAAATATATTTACAATCTTTTCTTATAGAAAAATCTTCTTCACCCTCAATTTGTAAATCATAATCTGAAACACTCTTACCATTCTGCAATAAATCCAATATACTTTTTAACGCAATATACAAAGCTACATGTCCTTGATATTCATAATCTTCCCAAGATGTAATTGCACTTATAGGCTCAATCAATAACATTTCAATCCTTCTCTTAACAAACTACTTGTTAAAATTTCTCCTCTCCGCTTTACTACAAGCTTTTCCAACGGTCTCATACAAGAACCAATACTTTTTATAAGCAATCTATTACTGCTTGTCCACTTCCGTAAAGAAATATTCCAATGTCTCCACAAACATATTATGTTCAAACAATTCCTTAATTTGTTCCCGATTCATCCAAGCAACCTGTGCCACTTCATCTGTTGTAGCGTTACCCAAATCGACATCTCCGTCATATTCAAACAGCCAAACATCCATAATATCATTATAAATCTTGCCATCTATGATTTTACGTGTTTTTGTAAAAAGAACCTGTCCATTTTCTGGATTCAAATCGACTCCAACCTCTTCCTTTGCCTCTCTAATTGCTCCCATCAAACTATCCTCGCCTTTTACAACTGAACCACCTACACACTCCCACATTAAAGGATATGTTGGTCTGTTTGCGGAGCGCTGTGAAATCAGGTATTCTCCCTTAGAATTACGAATCCATACATGCACCACCAGATGGTATCCGTCTATCGGTAATTGTTCACCTCTGATATGATCTTTTCCAAGAAGTTCTCTGTTTTCATTATACAAATCCCATATTTCCGCATCCGGTACGTACTCCACAACATCTCCAAAATCTGCATTTAAAGTCCTACATATCTTGCTAAGTATCGCAAGACTTACCTCTTCGTCACGTCGAAGCTTCGTCATTGTGTTAGGAGCAATTTCTGCTTTTTTGCGCAAATCTGATTTACTCATTTCTTTATCAACCAATAATTTCCATAACCTTTTATATGATACTGCCATAACAACGTCTCCATTCACCTTTAATAAATAATATTTTCTTACCTGCAATCCATTATCTGCCTCATTAATTCTGAATAATCAATTAAATTCATTCTACTTTTTATCGTCTGTTGAAATCTACGGGCATCCTCAGAAAAATATGAGTTAGTTACCATTATTCCAGCTGTAACTCTGTCCGCTTCAACGGTTCCATATAGTTGTCTAACAAGTCCAACATTCACAGGATGCTTAGGAGCTTTCTTTTTGCACTCAGCATAAATCACCAAATCACCTAACATGGAATTATTAAGAACAATCAAATCCTTACCACCATCTCTCGTCTGTTTCGTAAGTTGCACATTATATCCTTTTCTTTCAAATAATTCACAAACTAATTCCTCAAACTGTCTAGGTGTTATTTCTTGAAGTATTTCTGGTCTTAATGCAACTTTATCCACAAGTGAATGCGTTACTACCTTTATATCATTTTTCAATTCATCTGGTACTCTAATAATTTTCCGTTCCGGAACAACTATCTCTGGATGTTGTAGAGATACACCACCTTTATATGTATATAATTGATGTATATCCTTTTCAAAATCGAGAAAATATTCATTAAGTCCCTCACCCTTTAATTTTGTATGAAGCTTTTCAGCTATCATTCTCGGCATTAAATTTTGCTTATCAAGCCCTTTAATGACATCCTCTACAATATTCTCACTCGAAATACGAGTGCCAAGATAATCACTAATAAACAATAATATCTGGTTATCTGTTAACGGTTTTAACTTTATTTCATAATCAAACTTGATATTAAATTTATTTTCCCTGGCAGTGCATATATAGCATCCTCTACCATTTTTTATATGTTCAGCAATTTGTTTATATCTATATTTTTCGTCCAAACCATCCACTAAACAAACAACTTCTTCAAACTCTGATGGGTGTTTCCATATTTTATTTCCCATTTGTGAAAACGCCATGTTTTCATAGCAAATTTCCTTTCCTTGTTCTTCTAATATCTTTCCAACTATGTTTAACAAAAAAGTCTTGCCACTTCCTGAAATACCTGTTATCAAGAATTTGCCATATGGATTCATCCTAACAACATCTAAAAGTTCCTGTAACTCGTCCCTTCTTATAATCTCCATATGCACCTTTCATTTCGGTTATCCTACCAACTTGTCCAACATCTCTATAATTTTTTCCTTTTCACCGCTGCCATTTGTTTTAAATCTCAGTAACGGAATTTCATACAACTCCATAATATGATTTTTCATCAAATCTCTTGAAGCCTGAACAGTATTATCTTTATGATATTCATATCCGTCAACTTCAATCGCCAGCACAGGCTTTTTACCAATTCTGTTATAAATCAGAAAATCCAAATGTGTTGCCGTATTCATTGAATACTGGCATTCCTGTTCATTTAATAATTCTGGATTTTTAATTAACATATTCAACGGAAAATGGCAAACAACATCCAAGCTTGAATACTTGTTATCGGCGATTATTTCCTCGATCAAAGAATACATCAGATTCTCTGAATCATATTCTGATATCTTTTTATTCTTTTGCAAATATGCTATTCTTTCCTCGGTATACTGCTTGTAAAGATAATCAAAAATAGAATATATTTTACTCTCTGCTACCTCAAAATTGTTATATTGGATATAATCTATTAAATCTGTTATATTGTGCTCTTTTGATTGCTCATTTCCAGTTACAACCAACATCAATTTCTTCTTCGCTCGTGATACAGCAACATTGATTAAATATGGATCATCTGCAAAATCAGATATTTCATCATCCACAATAGATATAATAATATTCTCTTTTTCCTTGCCCTGGAACTTATGCACTGTAGCCGCATCAATATCTGTTATCTCCTTACTTAATGCTTCTACCTGATTTTTGTACGGTGCAATAATTCCGGTTTCTTCCGGATTAGAAACATATTTAGGTATAATTTCATTTTTAATAACATCTATCTGACGCTGACTATAATGATTACGCTCATGATTTCCTGCGACTGTTTTTACCACAGACAATACATCTTCTTCGCCCTTATCTGTTGTCATTATAATCAATTCGCCACGATAGAATTTCTGGTTGCAGAAATTAATTATCTTAGGGTGACATCTATAATGCTCCCGTAATAATGTTTGCGTTACATTTGGCATAACATCCAAAATAGATTGCAGAAAACTCTTTGTATACTGATAGCCTTCATTCACATTAAATGTATCAAATATAGCTTTTGCTTTGGCTTTAATATCTTCTGTAACAACATTAGGAAGCTGCTTGGTATCTCCCACAACAACAACATTCCTTGCACAGGAAAGTGCCAACGCACCGGTTGCAATATCTACCTGTGATGCCTCATCCATGATAAGATAATCGTACACTACATCTGAATTCAGGCTATTTCTTGATGAAAATGTTGTACTTAAAATAACAGGATATTCATCAAGAACATCATATGGTTCTTTCCACAAATTATCTTCGCTAAATATCTTTCTACTGCTTTTACCTTCATATTTTCTTGCCAGTTTATCTTTCAATACAACCATTGACTGATTGCATAAATCATCAAGCAAATTCTTATTCACATTATTTAAATACTTTTCAATATCTGTAATCTCAGCAGACAATTCTGCCTGCTTTGCTCGATAATACATAGCCTGAAAAGTTGTAATTATCTTCGAAATATCCTGCTTATAAAAATTCCAATTGATTACTCCATACTTTAAAAAGCCCTTTATCTTAAACCAAAGTCCTATTACCTTTTTCTCTTCTGAAATCAACTGACACTCCTGCCACAATACCATCCAATGTTTTGAAGATAGTTTTTTCTTAAACTTTATAGTGTCTGTATTAACATCTGATTCTTCGACATATTGATTGAAATATTCCTGTTCTGTAACCAATTGTGAAAGTTCCTGCCTTAAACACGCAAGTTTCTCCTGCTTATCAAAAACAGTTTTCAATTGGCTGGATTGCCCTGCTATTCTTTTCTGCAAATCATATGAATTTTCATTTATTTTCCAAAGCGAAAAGTCCGGATAATTTGTATCCTGATGCTCAACAAATATTTTCTTGTTCTTAGAACTTCCTAATGTTGCAGCAACAAAACCTAAATTGTACTTGGATGATGATAATTTTTCGTATACATTTTCCGTCGCCGAATTGTTATTGGATACTATCTGTACCGTTTTTCCCTGCATCAATATATTGGCAATAATATTTAATATAGTTTGTGTCTTGCCTGTCCCAGGAGGCCCCTGTATAACACTAATTTGATTCTCCATAGCATTTTTCACAGCCTTGTACTGACTGTTATTGCATCCAAATGGGAAAATCGGAATATATTCGTGTCCTGCTCTTTTTCCCTGTAACGATAATGGATTCAAATACTTTGCTAAAGCTACATCACTACCCACAAAAGAAATCTTGTCAAACCTCTTAGACAATAGTTTTTCACCAGTCTCTTCATTCCTAAGATTACTCAAACCTGCAATTTGCTTTATATATTCAAATACATTTGATGACTGACTTTGGTTAAGACAGGACTCTATAATACGCAAGTCGCTCCGACGATAATCTCTTTCACTACCATCACCAAAACAGATATGCCAATAAGACTCGTAGTTACTCCTAAATACATATATTGCTTTAATGTCAAAAAACTCTCGTCCTTCTCTGCTAATACGATACATATTAGGATTTAAAACATCTGGATCAGTCAACTTTTCCACATTCAAATATGCATACGAGTATGTTTTTCCGGTATTGAATTTTACATCCCATTTTTGGGTATTTCTATTGTACACACATGACATTATTTCGGATGTCTTTATTTCCCCCTTGATAATGACCATATAATATCTTGTATTCATCTATTCCTCACTACTTCTGATCCGCACGCTGTTTTCCCTTAAATTCCTTCTCCACATGACAATGTTCCTGTCTGCCGACCAACTTATCACCTTCAAAATCTAATTCAATAATATACGGCATCCAATCAATAATTCGCAGAAAATCTTCGCATCCAAAACTATTGTCATAAAAATTCAATATCGTACTAAGGGCAGTACCATGAGTTCCTATAACAATATCTCTATCCGCATTATCTGATAAAATCTCGTTCAGTGCCTCTATGTTACGATTTTGAACCATAGCAATGGATTCTCCGCCCTCTTCATGATAATCATGGTCAGCCCATCGTTTCTGGGACATTCCGTGATTGTTTCCATCTGAACCTTTTCGCACTCTCTCAATCGCTCATCTGTTATAATTTCTTTTCCGAAAAATGCTGCTGCCTCTGCAATGGTATCCATGCTACGCTTATACGGACTGCAATAAAAGGCATCGATTTTCTTATCCCTCAAAAATTCATGTACAATTGCAGAATCTTTCTTCCCTTCTCCGTCAAAGGTCTTATTCTGTCTTCTTTCCAATTATGTTCCGGCTGTGCGTGACACACGAAATACACTCTCGTCATACGGTGTCTCCTATCTCTTTTCAATTATCAAGTGATGAAAAAATGCGATGTCTTTATATCCATCCATTTCCGATACCCGCATCTCTATTTCCACCTTTTTATCCTGCCAATCAGCATCTTTATGTATTTCCTGATTTTGTTGCATACCCCTTCTTTCGATAATCTCCGTGTGTCACTACATTTTCCACAAATGCATATGGACGCACATTTCTCGTAAGGTTAGGAATAATCACACTGACACAGGATGCCACAAGCTTATTATCCACTTCACAAACGATAAGATGATGGTTATTATCATTTATAATATCATCCCAAGTATTTCGCAATTCCTGCGAATTCTCCGGAATATTCGTCTCATGTAAATACAAGTATAGATTTAATATTTCATGTAAGTTATCCCTATTTGCTTCTCGAATCATGTTCTATCACCTCATATCTGAATTTGTATTTCTCCACTCCTGTGCACTTTGCAAAATATTTTCTATTAATGAACTTTTACCATTCGTATATGCTTGCCTGTCCTGCGGAAACATCTTTGCCAATCGTTCTTTCAAATTAGAGTATTCCTTTGCTTTATCTTCATGAGCATTCAAATAATCACGCATATTCAGATAATTATTCCACTGCTTTTCACCATAAATTACCACATGAATAAAATGTGTTTGGATATCATTTTCTGTATCGTAGCACACATATAAATGTTGCCCCGGGTGATCCTGTCTTCGATACACAATATCAGATGCCTTCAATTCCTCATTATGTGCCATAATTCTATCAAAACTATTTACACCAACAACAATATCAATAATGGGCTTTGCACATATATTTTTTATTGAAGTACTTCCAATATGCTGCAAATCCACAATATCTTCCTGCAATATATCCTTTAGTTTATTCATAACCTCTTGTGCAGCCATATCCCATTCTATTCTGTGCGGCTCAACTGCAACAGTTCCTCTTTTTAAGCCAATTGACACTCTTGCACCTCCGATTTTGCATTTTGCAAACCATTACTAAAGTAACCCTATTTAAGTTCTTTCGCAACTGAACTCGCTATATTTTTTGCCAGTTTGATTTTGATTTCATCATTTCTTCCCGGCCATAATTTTACAATAATATGTGGCATATTTTATTCCTCACAATCTGATAATATATTTTTTATAATTCTACCAACTTATCTCCCTCAAAATAATAAATATTCTCTTTCTTATATCCATACTTCGAATCTGGAAATGCTATATGAGGCTCAAATGTAAAATATTTTACTTCTCCTATCTTTGACTTATTCCCTTTTTCGATGTAAACTCTGTCACTCTTAACCTTCACAATTGAATGCCCGAGGTTTCCCATAAAATCAAGATTAACAAATCCATTTTTCAATATAAATTCATTCATATAATAATAAAGTTCTTCGAAGGTAGTTTCCTTCGTAACGAAAGTTAATAACTCTGCATGCAATTTTTCTTCCATCTGCAAACCACTTTTCCACTCCTGATTTTGAATTAATTCTATATCATCTACAACCTTACCATTTTCCAAAATAATAGTTCTTGCATAATCGCCCCAGATATTACCAATCTGTGGGCTTAAATCGATGGTAAGAATATCGTTATTATCTATAACTCTATCCGATGTTACATACTGTTTACCGGATACAGAAACTGTCGTCTCATCCCCCGCAAATACAAATGCTCCAACATCCCAATACCAAAAAGAGTCTGCACCTAACTCCAGCAATTTATCCTCACACAACCTGCGGATTTCAAGTAAATTCATCCCCGGCTTGATAATACTCTGTATGTATTCTATAGTCTTTTTTGCTGCATGTTGTATCTTGGTGTATGATTGCTTTTCCATTTGCCAAAACTTTTCAAGTAGTATTGGTTGTATCAATGGATAAGTCCAATTTTCTGGTAATTCATCCATAAGTACCACCTTCTCCATCTCGCAATGAAGTTCACCTGAAAATTCTTTTATTTCTGCAAAACATAACAATCCAAAAGATTCCTCACCTGTTTCATTCACGCTATTTTTTCCAGTTACTGAATATACACATAGCTGTTCTATATCAAACTTAACGGCACCTGTTTCTTCTTGAAGTTCTCTTTTAGCAGTCTCTAAAATATCTTCCCCTTCTTCACGATGTCCACCCGGAACTTCATATGTATCGCGTTCTTTATGTTTACACATTACCCACTTCCCATTACTCTGTGAAATAATCACTGCAAACTTCAATAAATCGTCATCAACTGTATCATAAAATTTTACTTCTAACATATCACCGTTCTCCTTCCCACTCTGCTATAAATTCCTCTAGATAATTCTCCATAATTACTTGTCTATGCTCAGCTATTCTTTTTGCTGTTTCCGTATTCATCATATCTTTAAGCAGTAATAGTTTTTCATAAAAATGATTGACACTTGTAGAATCTTAATTTTGTTGATACTCCTCTTTACTCATATTAACCAAAGGTTTTATCTCCGGATCATAAATCTTTCTACCTTTACTACCACCATAAGCAAACGCTCTTGCAATTCCAATTGCTCCGATTGCATCCAACCTGTCCGCATCCTGCACGCATTTACCTTCTATCGTACTTGGCACAACTGAATCGTTTCCTGCAAATGATACTTCCTCTATAATCCTACACACAGTTTCAATAATTTCATTATCCACACCGTTGCCTTTCATAAAATTAACTGCCTTTCTCTTCAAAGCATAAGTTTCCGGTGAAAGCTTGGCATCATCTACATCGTGTAATAATGCTGCTAACTGCACAATCTGCATATCCGCATTTTCCTGCTTTGCAATTTCTACCGCCAACCGATAAACCCTAATGGTATGATGGTAGTCGTGCCCACTGGAATCAGCAGCAAATATTTGTTTCACATATGTTATAGCATTTTCTATCATAATACCTGTCTCCAATATCATCACAACCCTTCTTTGATATAAAAATCTTGTAATACCAAACAAGAACATTCCATCTATATGTGAATAATATCCATAATAAATCATTTAATCTATACTGTTACAGAATTCCTCGATCTCTTCTCTCCTGCATTCCAAATCTTCCTTATATTCCACTGATCATAAACCAAGACTGTCACAACACTCAATTTCCATATGTCCATAGAAATGTTCTATGCTTGCGATAATTCTCTCACATTCTCCCATTCCTGGTCCCGTTCTTAATGCAATGGCATATCCCTTCTTACCACTACTTATTTTGGCATGCGGTTCATGTGTGTTACACCACGGAGTGCATCTATCAATAAAAACTTTAAATTGTCCCGGTATATCTGCCCAGTATGATGGAGACACAAATATAACTATATCAGCCCATTCATATTGCTCAATTATCCTATCAACATCGTCATCCTGAACACATTTTGCTGTATTATGACAAGTTCTACATCCTTTGCAAAATTTTATATCATAATCATCAATACATATGTTTTTAACATCATGTTTCTTTTACAGACAAGCAGTAACTATATTAACAATTTCTGCTGTTGCTCCATTTCTTACAGGACAACAATTCATTACCAATACTTTCATTTTGACCTCCGCTTTCATGTACCATATTTTTATATGATATCACAGAATCACTACATCATCAATAACAATCGCAACATCTTGCGATTGTTTCCTAGTTTTTAATATATAATTCAGCTGTGTAAAGTGAATCGGGGATATGCAGAGGAATCATCTCCCTCTGCCCTTATTCCATATTTTATCTTTCGCCTTACCTTTATTAACATCTCTGCTAACTGCTTCATCATAAATCCTCTGGAACTCCTCATAAAGCTCATCTCCATCCAACTTTATGTCCAGCCTTTTCATTACATCCGAGAACAGTCTTATACTTCCACTTACATCAGCAATATCAAACTCGAATATATCTGCCTTAACATAAGCACTGACATTCTCATAACCACCAAGCTCTGATATTCTCCTGACAATCCAGCCAGCTTTGTCCACAGATTCAGTTCCTCTAGTTTCCACAAATTCACTTTTACCTGTTACATCAGCAATACTTTCGCCAACTCTTGCCACATTCGTATCAGATAGATTATGGATTTCCGAAATTCCTATGCCCTCTAAATCAGTCTGTTGTTTTCTCGCACTATCTGTTTGCTCTTTCTGTATACCTATTTCATTCTTAATATTGTCTGGATTCATTACCTCAATATTTGCATCAGGCTCAACAACTACTGCCGCTACTTCCTCAACCGCGGTCTTTTCTTCCATATCCGGTATCTCAATCTCCTTATCTCCAACGATCTCCTCATTCTCCGACACCGCATAATAAGCCGTATACAAATCTTCTTTTATAATGTCATCTGCAAGCTGCAACTGCCTCTTAATTTTCCTTTTCTCCTGCTTCAGCTCATCCAGTTTTTCCTGCACTTCCACATGCCATATCTGATATTTCCTATATTGTGCTTCTGTCTTAATATTCCGTTTCCGGCTTGAGCTTTCTCTGTATATCTCATGCTGTCTGTCCTCAATCTACTGAATCTTTTCTTCCTGCTCACTTATGAAATCCACAAGCTCCACAACACTTTTGATGTCATTATTCACAAGCAACAGATATTCGTCCTGTAACCGATGAAATCTCTTCAAATCTTCCGTATACTTAGCTCCACCAACAACAAACCGCTTCTGCTCTACAATCCTTAACCTGTATAACTTTGCATAAAATTTCTTCTGGAATGGTGACAGCTTCGTCCTGTGCAATCCTCTGATATCCGACGAATAAAAGTAAGGCTTTGCCATCCAGGGCATATCCACATGATGCCTTAACGTCTCCTCTGAAAACATCTCGTCCAGCTTTGCCAGTTTATGATAATACCGAAATCCCGGTGCCTGCACTTCCATCCACGCATTTTTCTTGAATACATATCCAAGTCTTTTCATCAGATATTTAAAATGCTCCACATTTCCGGCTGCATATGCACACATCTTGGCATCACGAAGAATTATTTCTTTCATGGACATTTCCTTTTCCCACTTGTCCCTGCTGATATTCTTCGGATTTCTGCTGTACTCTGCCGGCATGATGGAAAGTCCAAGCTCATCACAATATTTATTTGTAATCGGCTGCAGATGATTCTTCCAATTGCCTTTAGGTGAATTATACTTCTTACCGGTTGTTATGCTTACACTATTCCATATCAGATGCCCATGCATATGCTCCCTGTCAGTATGGACTGCATACACCGCCTCATAATCATCACCAAGCACATCCTTTGCGAAATGCTCGAGGACATACATTGCCTGCTCTGCTGTTACTTTTTCCTCTGGTGAAAACGATATGATCACATGATAGCCTTGCCTTTTACCCGTCTTATGAAAAATGTTCTTTGTCTCCTCCATCTGCTCAAATGCTGTGTCCGGTAGGCAGTTAATCCCGCCCACCAGTACACATTCTTCTGTCTTATCTGGATTCTGAATATATTCCAAAGCATTCTTCAGGTGCGATGCCGGATTTCTACCTTCCGATTCCATGATATTTAGGATCTTTGTAATCGCCATACTTCCAGCACCTCCCCGAATGTTTTCTTTACATCAT
>ERZ826016.1446-NODE-1446-length-22370-cov-13.116648_pt1 | contig 22370 bp, 20 predicted proteins | sample MGYA00519872_ERZ826016 | MGnify/ENA primary metagenome ERZ826016 (study PRJEB31778, sample SAMEA3449218) | human gut metagenome | biome: human gut; feature: human-associated habitat; material: faeces | place: United Kingdom | collected 2010/2012 ... | reverse complement strand
TTGCATGTGTTAGGCGCGCCGCCAGCGTTCGTCCTGAGCCAGGATCAAACTCTTTATAAATGATATTTATCACTTAAAAAGTGTTAAATCTTTTTCGCTCAGCACGCAATCGCTTGCGTCCTGTGTGAATTACTTTGTTTGGAATTGTTTACCGTGTTTTTCCAACACGAAAATAGGTTCCGTTACAAGTTTTTCGATATTGTTCAATTTTCAAGGTCCTGTGCGCCTCAGCCGACCGGCTGACGACTTGATTATTTTATCACAGAAGTGATTTTTTGTCAAGCACTTTTTTCGAAGCGTTTCGAACGTTTTGAACTTGGACCGCTTCCGATTTCTCAGAACTGACTGGAATCTTCTCGGCGTCTATTGGTTCTTTTCTCTCGCTTCTCAGCTGGGACTTCAGAAGTCATTCTTTTGTCTCAGCGCTTGGCGCTCAAGTATAATACCATACACCCGCCCGTTTGGCAACCCCTTTTTTCAACTTTTTTTGCCCTTTTTTCTCGGTTCGGCCTTTTTACCAGTTTTTTGCGCGGAACTTGCATCTCCTTTGACGCGATGGATGCAATCAAAAAAGCGTCCATGCGTTTGGGCCGCACAGGCGCTTTCTGCTTTCTCTGTTCTATATAAAGAAATCCTTATCCCTTCCGGCAGACCTCTTTCAGATGGGCGGACAGCTTCATGTTTTCACTGTAGTCCACCGGCACCACGATGACGCTGGGTACGCTCTGCCGGAACGCTTCTTCCAGTGTGGGGATCAGATCCTCCGCTTTTTCGACCCGGTAACCCTTGCAGTGCATGGCCTCTGCCAGCATCTTGAAGTCGGGGTTGGTGAAATCCACGTAGCAGTCCTCTCCATGGAACTGCTCCCGCTCCTTCCATTTGATAAGACCATAGCTGGAATCCTCCCAGATGAGGGTCACAAAGGGCACTTTCTCGCGGACGGCTGTTTCCAGTTCCTGGCTGTTCATCATAAAGCCACCGTCGCCGCAGACGGCCAGCACCTTTTTGTCCGGGTTCAGGAGCTTCGCCGCGAATGCACCGGGGATGGAAAAGCCTATCGTTCCAAACAAAAAAGGCAGAGCCGCCCGGATGTGGGCCGCTCTGCCTTCGCTGGGTTTATTGTACTGGATTTCGCGGCGTTCCACAAGGGCCAATTTTCACGAAAAGAAACCAACAAACCGCTGCGGACTTGACAAGTCCCGCCGCGCCCCTCTATTATAAGAAGGAAAGAGAGGGGTCTGCCATGTCATCTATCACCATCCGCCGCTGCTGCATCGGGGAGGGACGCCCCAAGGTCATCGTCCCCATCGTGGAGCGCACCGAAGCCGCCATCCTGCAAAAAGCTGCTGCGTTTTCCACAAGTTCCGCCGATTGTGTGGAATGGCGGGCCGACTGGTTCGCCGACGCACTGGACGACGACGCGCTGAGCCGCTGCCTGCGCGGGCTGCGGGCTGCGCTGGGCGAGAAGCTGCTGCTCGTCACCTTCCGCACCCAGGCCGAGGGCGGCGAAGCGGCCCTGACCGCCGACCAGTACGCGGCCTTTTGCGCAGCCATCTCTGCTTCCGGCTGCGCCGACCTGCTGGACATCGAGTTCTTTTCTGCCAGGGAACGCCTGCCCCAATGGATCGCAGCCGCCCACGCCGCCGGGGTGAAGGTGGTCTGTTCCAGCCACGACTTCCAGAAGACGCCGCCCCGCGCCGAACTCGTGGAGCGGATGGTCCGGATGCAGCAGGCCGGGGCCGACCTGCCCAAGCTGGCCGTCATGCCCACCTGCCGCACCGATGTGCTGGAGTTGCTGGCCGCGACAGCCGAGATGGCCGACCGCCACCCCGAAACGCCCGTCATCACCATGAGCATGGGAGCGCTGGGCGCCGTCAGCCGCCTGTGCGGCGAGGCCTTCGGCTCGGCCATGACCTTTGCCAACCCCGGCACCGCCAGCGCCCCCGGTCAGGTGCCGCTGGATGTTGTGGACATCGTGCTGGACAGCCTGCGGCTCTAATGTTCCATTATAAACAAAGACTCGCAGCGGCAGGATACTTTCGTATCCCGAACAGTTGCGAGTCTTTATATTTATACGTTTGGATCACCGAGTGTCGGTCAGCGCATTGCGAATGCCCACCACACCGTTTACACCGTCGCAGGCTCCTTTGCGCTGCCCGGAACCTCTTCCGGGAAAACTTCCGTCTCCTGATTGAAGTTCAGGCGGCGCTCTTCGACGACCAGCGGCCGGTTCATAATGCGGGTGTTCATCGCCATGATGTACTCTCCCATGAAGCCCAGAAAGGCTAGCTGGATACCGCCCATGAAGAAAACTGCAATGATGATGGGTGCATATCCGGCCGAGAAGCTGTTCCATGCCACGAGCTTTGCGATCAGGAAGCCCAGAGCCACGAGAAAGCTCAGAGCTGAGATCACGAAACCTGCAAAAGTCGCAAGGCGCATTCCGACCTTGGTATAGCTGGTAAAGCTGAGCATTGCAGCGTCATACAGGCTGTACCAGTTGTTGTGGGTCTTGCCCGCACGGCGCTGCGGCTGCGTGTACTCGATTTCCTTACGTTCCGGCCCCAGCTCGGCCACGATGCCGCGGATGAAAGGGGTCGGGTCTTTCAGATCGCGCAGCGTCTGCACGAAGCTCTTGTCATATAGACCAAAACCGGTGAACTGCTCGATCTGCTCCACGCTGCTCATCTTCTTGATGAGCTTGTAGTAGCAACCGCGCAGGAAGTACATGATGGCACTTTCCTTGCTCTTGGTCTTGCGTCCAATGACGATCTTATAGCCCTTCTCCCACTCATGCACGAAAGTTGGGATGAGCTCTACCGGATCCTGGAAGTCAGCACAGATGGTAATGGTGCAGTCGCCCGACGTATTCAGGATGCCGTAGTACGGGCTGTTGAACTGGCCAAAATTCTTCGAGTTGAAGATAGCCTTAACGTTTTTGTCCTCCGCGCAGATCTGTGTGATGATCTCGCGGGTGCGGTCCTGGCTCTTATTATCGATGAAGAGGATCTCATAGTCGTACTCCGGGAGACTGCTCCGGATCTCGTCGCGGACCGCCTCGTAGATCGGACGTGCATTCTCCTCTTCGTTATAGCACGGGATCATCACCGAAATTGTTTTTCTCATTTTCATTCCTGCTCTCTTTTCACCCAATCCATGGTCCTTCGGATTCCTTCTGCGAACGGTGTTTTCGGCGCAAAGCCGGTGTCTGCCTGCAGCGCCGAGATATCCGCCTGCAGGTGCATCACCTGAAGCGGCCCATACGGCACCTCGCCAAGCCCCAGCGGAAGCGCCGGGTCGATGGCGTCCCGCATCTGAATGATGTAATCCTTCAGCGGCATCGCCTGGCCGCTGCCCAGCGGATACACTGCACCGTTCCTGCCGTGGCAGGCGGCCAGATAGAACGCGTCAGCAGCATCGCCCGCATACAGATAATCCCACCGCTGGATGCCCGCCGTCAAGGCTGGTCTCTCGCCTGCCAGCAGCTTCCGGATGGTCCCGGAGATCATGGTCATGGGGCCGTCATGTGGGCCATAGACCGACAGGATGCGGACCCATACATGGTCGATGTCCAGCGCCTTGGCCTCGACCCGGCTCATCTGGCCCGCGCAGAGCTTGGCCATCCCGTAGCCGTTTTCCGGGAATGCCGGGGTATCGCTCTTGAGCAGGCCTTCCACGCGGCCATACTCGGCCTGGCTGCCTGCTCCCAGAAAGACCTGGCACCCCAGCGCTTTGGCGGCGCGGACAGCATCAATGGTGCTCTGGATGTTCTCGATCTGTGCTGGCATGTCATTTCGGCCCTGCCCGATGGTGTGCGCCCACGCAAAATGGAAGAACGCATCCACCGAGACACCTTCCATCTTCTGCGGCAGGGTCGCGAGTTCTTTTGCGTCGCACTCCACCACATGGAGCGTTGCTGCCTTGGGCAGATCCTTGATCCGGCTGCTGCCGGGGCGGCAGACGGCATACACCGTCACATTTTCCCGCAGCAGTTTTTCGCACAGCGCGATTCCGATTGCGCCTGTCGGCCCGGTCACGACCGCCGTTTGAATGTTTCGTTCGATGTTGTTTTTCATATCGTTTACACTTCCGGCATCAGAGGGATGAACATCTGCTTCTTCAGTTCTTCACGCGGGAGGAACGGTGCCAGGTCTTCCAGCGGCGGGCTGACCAGCGTGCCATCTGGCAGACGCTTGGTGCTGCTCTTAGGCTCCCAGACCTGCTTCGTATCGGTAAAGATCTCACAGAACACAGCACCGTCCATCGCCAGCGCCTTGTCCACAGCTTCCTTCATCTCAGCATTGCTGTGGGCGCTGAGATACGGATATCCAAACGCGGCTGCCAGTTTCTCGAACTGCGGGAAGGACAGATCCCCGCTCTCCGGGCCAATGCCGATCTTGCAATGATCCTTGAACAGGTTGTTCTGGGTCAGGCGAATGGAATGGTAGCCACTGTTGTTGATGAGGAAGATCTTGATCGGCAGGCGGTTCGTCAGGACGGTCTGCAGTTCCTGCAGGTTCATCATGATCGAGCCGTCACCTTCCAGGCAGATGGTCGTTCTGCGGCCGCCGCCGATGCAGGTGCCAATGGCTGCCGGCAGGCCATAGCCCATGCTGGCAATGGCACTGTTGTTGGCCATGCGGCTCCCCTTCTGGATGACATACGCCTGATTGCCCACCACGCAGCAGGCACCGTTCGACACAGCGGTCAGGCTGTTCTCCGGCAGCTGGCTGCTCAGGTAGCGCACAAAGGCATACACATTGGCCGTCTCGCCGTTTTCCTCCCACTGACGGGGCAGAACGGCGGGGTATTCTTTCTTCCAGCGCTGGCAGGTCTCCAGCCAGTCCGCCGCCCTGCTCACCGGCGCAGCCGATCCCGCCGCAGCATCCATCCTGGTCAGGAAATCCCTTGCGTCGGCCCAGATGGGCATCTCCACATGGAGCGTCGGCTTTTTCAGCTCGGCCGGGTCGATGTCCACCATGATGACCTCTGCGGCACGGGCCCAGGTCTTCCAGTTATAGCCCACCTGACGGATGGAAATGCGGGTGCCCACAGCTAGGATCAGGTCTGCATTCTGGATCGCCCAGTTGCCGGGCCGGTCGCCCATATTGCCAGCGCGGCCGCAATAAAGCGGATTTTCGTCTTCGATCAGGTCCACAGCGTTCCAGTAAGTGACCACTGGAATATTCAGCTTTTCTGCTACGCTGCGGAACGCCTCGTAGCCGCCCGACAAGCGGATGCCGTATCCAGCGTGGAACACCGGGCGCTTTGCCTGCCGGATCTTTTCCAGCACAGCTTCGATTGTAGCCTGCTCCACAGGCGGGGGAAGCTGCGCATCGTCCTCAACCGGGTCGTAGCCCTCCAGTTCATCCGTTTCAATGTAACCACCCTGATAGTTGACCGGAATGTCCAGCCAGACCGGGCCGGGGCGGCCGGTCGTAGCCAGATGCCATGCCTTTTCCAGCGCATAGCGGATCTGTTTGGGGTCCTCGATCATCGTCGCAAACTTGGTCATGCTGCTGACCGACTTAACGATATCGTACTCCTGGTCGCCCATTGCACGCAGCAGGGTGCCGGTGTACTGCAGGGCATAGCGGGCCGTGGTGTCATAACGCACCTGACCGCTGATGATGAACATCGGGATGCTGTCCAGCCAGCCGCCCACAACACCGGTCAGGGCATTCGTGCCGCCCGGCCCGGTCGTCACGCAGACCGCCGCGATCTTATTTTCCAGCCGCGCGTAAGCTTCCGCCGCGATGGCGCAGGCCTGCTCGTGGTGGTTATAGGTCACATGCAGCTTCTCGTGGTGGCCCAGTGCATCATTCAGGTGCATCGCACCGCCGCCCACGACCGAGAACACATCGGTCACGCCTTTTTCCGCAAGAAAGTTTGCGACATAATCAGCTAAACGAATTTTCATTGCTGTTCCCTCTTATGTATCTCAACAGGTCTTCGAGGAAGTTTCCGATTGGTAACCCAAGCAAAAATATGCAGGAATGCTCGCTTTGGCAAAACTTTGTAAAGAATTTTTTCCACCTCAAACACTCGATCTGTGCGAGCCGGTGCCCCCGTATGGTCTTTCCATGGAGATTTCGTTTGCCACTCAAGATAAAGTGGCCGTACTGGATGATAATTATTTCCTTGTTGCCAAGGATAATCTCCCAAAAAACGGAAGAAATGTATGATTCGCGGTTTCCTAAGCGCTGCTTCCACTTGTTCCGGTGTATAATATGCGCTTTCCTTCCAATGGTAAACACTAAAATAGTCTTTTACTGAATATGCAATCTGAAATCCTTGCACATTATAAATCTGCGGCAATTTCAAGATTCTTCCACGGAAATAATCGTTCAAAAGATCTTGGTCATTTGCAGTATAGTGTTTTATATACTGCGGGAGATATGCCATCATACTATTTAATGTTTGGTGTTCTTTCCAATATGGCAGATTAAATAGAATCACCCCTGCATTAAAATAGGGTTCCTCCTCTGTAATCCCCAACCGAAAACGCTCCCAAAAGCACACGCTATCACATACTGCTGCTACCGGACTCTGTCCCATTTGGAGTTCTGCCAGCTCACTCAGACCGTTCATTACAATCGTGTCCGAATCGAGCCACAACAGTTTTTCCACATCATCCGGAATTTGATCCAACACAAAAAAACGAAGCCATGTAGCAAGTGATCCGTTCCAGCCTTTACACTGGTACGTTTTCATCTTTTTTTGTGCCGCAGCCGTATCCAGTATAATCAAGTGTCTGTTGTATTGCCTAGCTAATAGCGTAAATTTCTCCAGATTCTCTGCCGAAAAGTTCATCGCAGCCAAGTATACAGTGATTTCTTCTACATCCTTATTACTTTCGAATAAGGAAAGCATTGACACGCCTGTGTACGGTGCATAGTTGTTATCACATCCATAAAGAATATCAAGTTTCACAGGTGTGTCTCCTTATTTCTTTTCCTTCCAACCTGGTTTATATACCGGATGGATTCCTGTACGATCATGGTATGCATCATCAATTGCCGTAGAAAAAATTTTAATTTTCTGCGGATTCATTGTAGACAATGCCGTTAACATTCGGCAAATCGATCGGACAGCTGCCGCGCTCGATCCAAAGTGTTCTTTTAATGCAATGATAATATTTCTTGTCGAATAATAGTCGTGCCAAACCGCTTCTTTGCTTTTTGACACGGCCGTGCTTTCTCCCACATGAAGCACAACTGACCTAGGGACACATATAATTTTCCCATATTTTCGCACTCGCATAGAATGCTCCCAGTCATCAGAATAAATAAAGAAATCCTCTCTTGCAGTTCCTGCTTTTTTCAATGTTTCTACTTTGAATGCCGTTCCTACATACGATACCAAATCCAGCTCAAAAAAATCTTTATGATATTCTTCGACCGGAACTTCTTTCATCACTGCTACCCCCATTACTTTTTGGCTTCTGCAATGATGACCTAGAAGAATTTTTTTCTTATCGTAATCCATAATTGTTCCACACATCGCAGCAATTTTTCTTTGCTCTAATGGATGTGAATCATAAAAATCCTCCATTGATTTTAATGCATCCGGCTCTGGATAAGCATCATCATCTGAAACCCAGACCCAATCGCAGTCCAATTCCAATGCTTTTTCCATACCCGCATGGAAGCCACCCGCTCCACCGGTATTGCTCGGAAGATGGAGCACGATTTTTTGAATTTCGGACGGCTCCTGCTTCCATGTTTCCAGGTACTCTTTTGTTCCATCTGAACTATTATTGTTCACGATCAAAAGATATTTCGGGCGCTTTATCTGCTCTTCGTATTTCTTGAGCGCCTTTTTCAAGCACTCCAGCCGATTAAATGTTACAATTACCGCACAGATATCCATTCTACACCTCATTTGCGTTCTTTCCTTAAAGAATTCTTCCGGTCAACAGATCTTTAAGAAAAGAATCTTTTGCGATCCAAAGCGTTGTTGCATATACCAATACGCCCTCAACGATCAAACCAGCCATACCGACAAATCCCATTGGCAAAAGACCACCTGTTGCGCTTCCAATCAAGAACATTGGCAGACCGAGCAAGAAGTACCGAAATGCAAGTTTGAAAAAAGGTTTTAATCGCAGTTGTCTGCGCACAACCCACAATTGAACCAACGTCACACAACACTCCGCAATTACTGATCCAACAGCCGCACCATTCGCACCAAACCTTGGTATTAAAAATGAATTACAAATAAAATTCACTGCTGCTCCAACCGTAACGGACAGCGTCAAAAATCTTTCCTGATTCGTTGGTACTAAATACTGGATCCCGACCACATTGCTGCTTGCAATGATCGGGAGCACAACTGCCAAGATATAAAGGAGCGGAATCACTCCGTCATATCCTTCACCGTAAAAAGTCGGAACAAACCGCGTCGCGATCAACGCAACCCCATACATCACTGGGAAAGAAATTGCATAAACAAGTCGAAACGAATGCTCCATTAGTTCCTGAATCATACCTTTTTGCTGATTTGCCCACAGATTTGCTACACGAGATGCCATTACTGCGCCAACCGATGTGACCAATGCCGTCAAAACCCGAATGAGTTTCTGCCCCTGTTCATAATATCCATTCTGAGCGTCCGACCCTGTGATCAAACCGATCATTGTCTTGTCCAAAACTGTATAGACCTGCATCGCAACCTGTGAAATAAATAACAGAATCGCTGGCTGAATATGAATGACCGGATGAAACTTGCTCATGGAGATCTTTTCCACTTTTCGAGGAATATACTTCCAGAGAAACAGATATCCCAACATCAATGAGCTGCTATAAAGCACTGCATACAGAACAATGTCCCTATTTGACTTTACAAGTGTGAAAATCCCCACTGCACAGATCAGCTTAGAAAGAGCATTACATGTTGTAATGGGGCGAAACTCCTCGATTCCCTGGAAAAACCATGAGATATCAAACGACACTCCCACGATTTCCAGCGATACTGCAAGATACAGAGCTTTTTCTGTTGTCCGGGATACAAGGGCCGCATAATAAATCCCAAAAAACAGAGCCGTCAGTAAAGCTCGTAAAACAACAAGTTCCCAGAATATTTTTGAGCGTTGCTGAATCGATTCCCGATATTGCGCTACCTTTCTCTGCCCATAAAGTGTCGTTCCAAGCACCGCCGCCATCGAAAAATAGGACGCTATGGATTGAACAAATGAATAATGTCCAATGTTTTCTACACCAAGAACACGAGACACATAAGGAGCTGTAATCAACGGCATCAAGGAAATCAGAACTTGATTTGCAAGATTGCAAATGTAATTATAGGTAAGCGTTTCTTTTTTTTGTTTCATGATTCGCTTATTCTTTCACTTTATATTATCTCTGCGCAAAATAACGAAAAAACAATTTCGAGTCTGGATCCTCTGTTGAAAAATTATACGTGACTGAATCATCGTCAAATGTATAGATCGTATCATTTGCCAAATTCACTGTTCCTGCTTCTACCACGTGATAAATCCCACGACCGATTTCAACGCACGGTGTCACAGCACCTATCGCTAACGCAACCGATAGGAGAAGAGCTCTTATATTGCCTCTGCTTTTTTTATGCAACCGAACATCTTCCATATTTTTAAGCAACATCTTTTCACAAAAAACCATTACCAGAAAAACAGAAGGTATCGATGCTCTCATACAGAAGTCATTTGATATGCCAACATGGAAATGCGGAATTAACAAAAGGGAAAGCCACACCGTATAATACAGCAGATTATTTTTATTCTCTTTGAAAATCAATATCAGGTAAATTCCAACTTCTAGCAAGAAGAAAGCCAGAAATTTAAGCAAATTATTTGAAGCCCATCCCCAGACTCTGTTTGCTATACTCACGGTTTCCACAGTTGCAGTTAAAATCGGTTCTTCCGCTCCACCATTCAACGTCCCGCTTGTTGCATTGTTACACAAATAAAATGATAAGTATACTGGTACTACTGTTACCATGCAAAGCAAATTTGATGGAAAAAGAATATTTCGAACCGCTTTTCCAAACTCACAGTTCCTGATTTCCTTCACAATATATTCTATACCCCTTGCTAGCATTAAAATCGCCAATCCTACCAGTGGCAACGGACCACAAGCAAGACACGCAACACAAATAAAGATATAGTTTTTCGGTGTTTTTTCAAACAAGAAGCACATTACTGTCAGCCACGGAATAATTGACTGATTAAACACCCAGTAAACACAAGTCGTAATAGAACTATACTGATAAATATCCGACCACCATTCTAGGTGTAATACATCTGGTCCCAACAGGTAACTCACATTATCCGTCAAACATACACCAATAATATCCATGCCACTAAAGAACACAAATGTCAAAAGCACAAGGAAAATTTGCTTATTATTCTTTATTTGATGGTATGCCATAAGCAAAAGCAAAATCAAATAAAGGCCGATTGCCGTCCATATCCACAGTAAATTTTGACCGACCGCCCATGCAATACTCTCCCCTCCAAACCTGAAAATCAGTCTTGCTATTGCTGCGGCTGGAAGCCAATGGCCAATATAATACGCCAATGCCGAATTAGACTGCCAATAGCGCACCGGCCAGTAATGTGTAATCAGATCTCTGAAAATTGCATTTCGACAGTCCCAGTCCGAGGTCTGGAACCAGTGGCCGTTCAAGCCGCCCAGAAAAGTCCAGAGTAGCACAACTGCAAAGAGAAAAACAAGCGTCTTCGTCGAGACAAAAATTTGTTTTTCGAGATCCTTATCGTTTTTTTCTTTTTTGAGTGAAAAAAACATTGCTACAGCATAAGCAATAATGCACGGAATTCCAATGCTGAGTCGCAGATAAAACGCCAGAAAGAGAAAAACCGGCAGCGAAATATACGCAAAAACGGGAAATTTGAGCTTTGAATAGCTTAAGTTCATGTATATTCCCTCACAATGATTCCAATCAAACTTACCGGTTCACAGCCTCAATGATGGTCTTGGCCATGTAGTCGATCATCTCATCGGTCATGCCGGGGTAGACGCCGACCCAGAAGGTGTTGTTCATGATAAAATCGGTGTTGGTCAGCTCACCTGCCACACGGTAAGCATCGGTGCCGCGGATCTGGTCAAAGCAGGGGTGCTTGATCAGGTTACCGCTGAACAGCAGACGGGTCTGCACATTATGGCTCTCAATATAGCGGGTCACTGCATTGCGCTCCAGACCACTCTCCGGCTTGACGGAGAGCAGGAAGCCAAACCAGGACGGACGGCTGTTTTCAGCCGGCTCCGGCAGAATGAGCTTATCCTGCACCGGCTCCAGAGCCTTGCGCAGGCGGTCCCAGTTGTGGCGGCGGCGCTCAATGAAGGAGGGGAACTTCTTCAGCTGTTCGCAGCCGATGGCTGCCTGCATATCGGTGACTTTCAGGTTGTAGCCAAAGTGACTGTAAACATACTTGTGGTCATAGCCCTTCGGCAGCTCGCCAAACTGGCCGTCAAAACGATGGCCGCAGAAGTTATCCTGACCAGAGGGGCAGATGCAGTCGCGGCCCCAGTCACGATACGACAGGATCATGCGGTTCAGCAGCGGATTGTTGGTGTAGACGCAGCCGCCCTCGCCCATGGTCATGTGATGCGGGGGGTAGAAGCTGGAGGTGCCGATATCGCCCCAGGTACCGGTAAAGCGGGTCTCGCCGTTGATGGTATACTGGGTGCCCAGCGCATCGCAGTTATCCTCGACCAGCCACAGATCGTGTGCATCACAGAATGCCTTGACAGCAGACAGGTCAAACGGATTGCCCAGGGTGTGCGCGATCATGACAGCCTTGGTCTTGGGGGACAAGGCTGCTTCCAGCTGGGTGACATCAATGTTGTACTGCGGCACGGTCACGTCCACAAACACCGGCACCGCGCCATACTGGATGGCCGGAGTCACCGTAGTGGGGAAGCCGCAGGCCACGGTGATGATCTCATCGCCGCGCTTGATCTGACGGTCTCCCAGTTCCGGAGCAGTCAGTGCAGTAAAGGCGATCAGGTTTGCGGAAGAGCCGCTGTTGACCAGATGGGCATACTTCACACCGATCCACTTGGCAAATTCCTTCTCGAACTGGTCGGCAAAACGACCAGTGGTCAGCCAGAAGTCCAGCGTTGCATCGGTCAGAGCGCACATTTCCTTCTCATCGAAAACACGCGCTGCATAGGTGATGCGGTCACCGTCCTGGTAAGGCTCTTTCTTTTCCTTGAAGTCGTGATAGTATTCTGCCACCAGAGCCTTGATCTGCTCGCGGGCTTCCTGCTCATTTTTCCAGATTGCCATAGTACGGTTCCTTCCTCTTCACTTTATAAATTCGTTGATCTCGGCTTCCATCTCCGCCGAAACATCGCCGCCGTTCAGCCATACCTTGCTGAAGCGGACTGTCATTTCCATGCACTCCTCGATGTGCCAGCGGGGCTTCCAGCCAAAGGTCGCCTTGATCTTGCTGCAGTCCAGCTTCAGGAAATTGGCTTCGTGGGGCGCATTGACCTCAGCCTGATTTTCCCAAGTAGCGTCCCCGCCCCAGTTCCTGCAGAACAGATCGACCAGTTCACCGGTCGTCACGCAGTCGCAGTCGTCGGGTCCGACATTGTAGAAACCTGCATATTTTTTGTCCTCATACTGCTTTTGGGCAATGGTCAAATAGACAGCCAGCGGCTCCAGCACATGCTGATACGGGCGAGTCGAGTACGGATTGCGCACACCGATGGTCCGGCCTGCCGCCATCGCGCGCACACAGTCCGGAACGATGCGGTCATTTGCAAAATCACCACCGCCGATCACGTTGCCAGCGCGGGCTGTCGATACTGCGGGGCTCTCCGCTTTGTCGAAAAAGCTGTTGATATAACTGTGCGTCACCAGTTCCGAGCAGGATTTGCTGTTGGAGTATGGGTCAAAACCGTCCAGCGGCTCATCCTCGCGATAGCCCCAGCACCACTCGTTGTTGTGGTAGACCTTATCGGTGGTCACATTCAGCACGCTCTTCACACTGGTGCAGCCGCGCACACACTCCAGCAGGTTGACCGTGCCCATGACGTTGGTCTCGTATGTATAGCGCGGGTCCTTGTAGCTGTCGCGCACGATGGGCTGCGCTGCCAGATGCAGCACGATCTCCGGCTGGGCCGCTGCGAACGTTTCCTTCAGCTTTTCAAAGTCTCGGATGTCTCCGATGACGCTGGTCATCTTGCCGTCCAGGCCTGCGATCGAAAAGAGATTCGGGTCCGTCGGCGGGTTCAGGCTGTAGCCGGTCACTTCGGCACCGGCCATCACCAGCATCTTGCACAGCCAGCTGCCTTTGAAGCCCGTGTGTCCTGTGACCAAAACACGCTTGCCCTTATAAAAACGCATATCCATCAGTCGTTCCACACTTTCCAAGGTGCCTTGCCGGAGTCCCACAGTTCCTCCAGCAGATCCTTTTCCCGCTTGGTATCCATGCACTGCCAGAACCCTTCATGATAATAGCTCATGAGTTCTCCATCCTTTGCAAGCGCCCGCATCGGCTTCTGTTCCAGAACCGTCCTGTCATCTTCCAGATAATCGAAGATGCCCGGATTACAGACCATAAAGCCACCGTTGATGACCGCACCGTCCAGATCGTCCTTTTCACGGAAGGAGGTGATCGTCCCGTCATCCGCAATGTCCAGAACGCCCTTCTGCTGCGCAATGCTCACCGTCGTCAGAGTCACACATTTTCCATGCGAAAGATGATACTGATACAGCTTGTCGATGTTCACGTCGGACACACCGTCGCCATAGGTCAGGAAAAAAGGCTCATCGCCAACATACGGGCGGATGCGGCGGACACGGCCGCCGGTCATGGTGTTCAGACCCGTATCCACGACGGTCACTTTCCAAGGCTCAGCATGCTTGTTATGGACCGTGATCTCGTTGTTTTTGGTGAAATCGAAGGTCACGTCCGAGGTATGCAGAAAGTAGTCCGCAAACCATTCTTTGATAACATGCTGCTTGTAACCCGCACAGATAACAAACTCATTCACGCCGTAGGCAGAGTATCCCTTCATGATATGCCACAGGATTGGCATCCCGCCGATCTCGATCATTGGTTTCGGTCTGAATTCGGATTCTTCCGAGATTCGTGTGCCAAAGCCACCGGCCAGAAGAACTGCTTTCATAATTTCCTCCTAATGGATTCTCTTCCCACGAGAATCGGGTATTAGTTGATGCGGTCAAAGTTATACCATCAGCGACTTTGTCGTTTCGGGCACATAATAACCATTTTTATTTTATCATGAAGCCCTGTTGTATTCAATAATACGACGCTTTTTTCTCCCCAAAAATCCGCTACTTTCCGACCCATTCTGCCGTCAAAAAATCCAAAATTCGCTTCTTTCAGATTTCAAATCCTCTTACCCCCCCCCCAGCTTTTTCATCGCCTCGCTTTTTCTTTCAAGAAGTGTTCAAAAAAAACCGCTGCTTCATCTCGAAACAGCGGGGATTTCATTTTATCGTTTTATTGCTTTTTCCAGCGGCGCATGACGCCCATGCCCAGCGCATAGGGGCCGGTATGGACGGCAATGGTGCAGCCGATCTGCAGCAGGCCGACTTCGCACTTGCTGGTGGGATATTTGGCGCGGAGCGCAGCGCGGGTCTGCATCCACAGACGCTTGCCTTCTTCCTCGTCGTAGCCATAACCCACGGTGATGCAGTAATCATCCGGGGTCGCGTTCCGCTCGTCCAGGTAAGCCATCAGCTGTTCCAGCGCCTTTTCAAAGCTCTTCTGGCGTCCACGGGCCACACCGCCGGAGAAGATCTCGCCCTCCTTGAAAAGGATCATCGGCTTGATGCCCAGGATGTTGGCCGCACGGCCGGTGACCTTGCCGATGCGTCCGCCTTTGATGAGGTAGTCGAGGTTGCCCACCGTGAAGAAGATCTGGTTCGTCGCACGCTCTGCGCTCAGCCAGTCCACGGTCTGTTCCAGTGTGCAGCCGCCGTCGCGCATGGCCACGGCATTTTCCACCACGATGGACTCGGTGACGGTCGCCGCCGTAGTGTCCATGACCTCGATCTTCGCGTCCGGGTAATCCTCCAGCACCAACTCACGGGCATTGCGGGCGCTGCCCACGCAGCCGCTCATTTTGCTGGTGAAGCAGAGGCAGAGCACCGGGCGGCCCGCAGCGGCATGGGCGCGGAACGCCGTCTCGAAGTCTTCCAGCGAAGGCAGGCTGGTCTTGGGGTATGCCGAAGGATTGTCCACCATGAACTGGTAGAAATCCCGCACCGCGATCTCCTTGCCCTCTTTGCGGTAGTGCTCGCCGTCCAGCGAGACATAGAAGGGGATGACCTCAACGTTCAGCCTGGCCGCCGTTTCGGGGGTCAGGTCGCAGGCGCTGTCTGTAATGATATCAAACATAAGTGACTCTTCCTTTTCGATTGCGGTCCGGGAAGGCAGAGCAGATCAGGCGCGATGGATATATGCCTCGCGCTCTGCGCCGACCGAAATATAAGTGATCTTGCAGCCGACAGCCTTTTCCAGGTACTCCACATAGGCCTGTGCTTCCTTGGGCAGGTCTTCCCACTTGCGGGCTGCGGTGATGTCGCAGTGCCAGCCGGGCAGGTACTCCACCACGGGCTGTGCGGTATCCAGAGCCTCGCCCATGGGGAAGCGGGTGGTCGTGGTGCCATCGGTCAGCTTGTAGGCCGTGACCATGGGGATCTTCTCCATATAGTCCAGCACGTCCAGCAGGGTCAGTGCGACCTCGTCGCAGCCCTGGCAGAAGACACCGTAGCGGCTTGCCACCAGGTCGATAGGGCCGACGCGGCGGGGACGGCCGGTGGCTGCGCCATACTCGTGGCCAGCCTCACGCAGGTCGTGCTTCTCCTCTTCGGTCATGGCCAGCTCAGCGGCAAAGGGGCCGTCGCCGACGCAGGAAGAGTAAGCCTTCATGACGCCGATGGAGTTGGTCAGCTTGTGGCCCGGAATGCCGGCGCCGATGGGTGCATAGGCACCGATGACGTTGGAAGAGGTGGTGTAGGGGTAGATGCCGAAGTCGATGTCGCGCAGAGCGCCCAGCTGGGCCTCGAACAGGACCTTCTTCCCGGCGGCATCTGCATCGGCCAGGTACTGGCCCACATCGCAGATGTAATCCTTGAAGATGGCGGCATACTTTTCCAGCCATGCCCACATCTCATCCACGCGGATGGGCTCGGCATTGTAGCTGCCCTCCATGACCAGATTCTTGGAATCGACCATGGTCACGAGGCGCTTCTTCACCGACTCGTCCAGATGCAGCAGGTCGCCCATGCGCAGGGTCTTCTTCATGTACTTATCGCCGTAAGCGTATGCAATGCCGCGCTTGGTGGAGCCGAACTGTGCGCCGGTCTTGGACAGACGGGCCTCTTCCAGGCCGTCCTGTGCCACATGGTACGGCATGGTGATGGTCGCACGGTCGGAGATCTTCAGGTTTTCGGGGGTGATGGAGATGCCCTGCTCGCGCAGCTTGTTGATCTCACCGTCCAGATGGTGCGGGTCGATGACCATACCATTGCCCATCACGCAGACAACATCCGGGCGCAGGATGCCGGAGGGCAGCAGGTTCAGCACGAACTTGCCGCGCTCGTTCTTGACGGTGTGGCCGGCGTTGTTGCCGCCCTGATACCGTGCAACGATGTCGTACTCCTGGCTGATCAGGTCGACCATGCGGCCCTTGCCTTCGTCGCCCCAGTTGATACCCGTAATTGCAGTAAGCATAATAAATGACCTCTTTATCCTTTTCAAAAGACAGCCTTTTCCGCGCACTTTGCGCGGGATACGCCACCTTGGGAATCTTGTACCGCACTGTCAAGCAGTCATAACAGTACAAGTATAGTATAGCACGATTCGGCGGGCAAAAAAAGAGGGTCTGCGCAAATTCTTGCACAAACCCGACGTTCCATTTTTAGTTCTTTTTCCCAATCTTGTGGATAGTGCCGTCCGGCTCCTGGATGGAGGTGTTGTTCAACTGGGCCCGCAGGCTGGCCTTGACGTCGGCCACATACTCCTGCCGAAGGGCCTGCTGCTCCGCCTTTTCGGCTTCGGTCAGGCCCGTGGTCTTGCTCTTGCGCGCCAGCTCATTGATGCGGGCGATCTTTTCATTCGTCATCGAAGTTCTCCTCTTTTATTCAAAAGTGTGCTATAATAGATTTAGTTTTCCTCTGTACAACCTCTCAGTCTCGCTCACGCTCGACAGCCATTCCCCTTCTGGCGTTTACACGCCACCTCCCCCGGCCGGGGGAGTCTTTCCTAGTAGGGGAGCCTCTGGCGAAACTGGGAACTTTGCGAGGACTGCCAAGGCCTCTCCTACAAGGAGAGGTGGCATTGCGAAGCAATGACGGAGAGGTTGTACGAAGATAAGCTTCACGATTTTATCAGTATATCAAAGGATGCGTTTTATGTCAAAGCAGTTGAATTTTGCACAGCAGATGGACGAAGTGTTGAAAACGCTCGGCCCCGCCCGGCCGAAGCTCCTGCTCCACGCCTGCTGCGGCCCCTGTTCCAGCGCCGTGCTGGAGCAGCTGTGCGAGCACTTCGAGATCACCGTGCTCTACTACAACCCCAACACCTGGCCTGCTGCGGAATACCACCGCCGCGGCGAGGAGCTGGAGCGTTTCGTGGCGGCGGCCCACCCGCTGGGCGTGACCGTCGTGGAAGACCGCTACGACCCGCAGGAGTTCTATTCCGCCGTCGCCGGGCTGGAACAGGAGCCGGAGCGCGGGAGCCGGTGCACAGTCTGCTACCGGCTGCGGATGCGCCGGGCCGCGCAGTACGCCCAGGAGCACGGCTTCGCGTGGTTCACCACCACCCTGTCCATCAGCCCCCATAAAGACGCCAAGCGGATCAACGAGATCGGGCAGGCGCTCGAAGCCGAATTCGGCGTCAAACACCTGCCCTCCGACTTCAAAAAGCACAACGGGTATCTGCGCAGCCTGCAATTATCCGAAGAGTACGGCCTCTACCGGCAGGACTACTGCGGCTGCGAGTTCAGCGCCAGAGCAAGAGGCATCGTCTGAACAGAACGCAAAATGTCCCATGTCCTCATCCTTGCGATGCCGGACACGGGACATTTTCATCTACATATCTCAGTACACGACTGCATCCTCTGCCGTGAATCCACCGAGAGAGTTTTCTTTGACCTGAATGCAGAGATAGGTGATGCCGCTGTCCGCTGCTGCGGAGAACTGACGCTTTGCCGCCGGGGCAACCTTCAGCCAGTCACCTGCTGCGAGGTCGACTTCCTCGCCGTCAAGGATGGCTTTGCCCTTGCCTGCAAGGATACCGTAGATTTCCTCATTGTTCGTATGAGAGTGCACGAAAGGCACCCCCGCACCGGCCGGAAGCTGGTTGATGCTGACCTCTGCACCGGTCAGTTTCAGCTGATCGTGAAGCTCCACACGTCCTTCGTTTCCAACTGTGATCTTTTCGTAGTTTGTCATAATAGGGACCTCCTGAACAGATTCGCAAGTTTCTTGCTTGTTTCCAGTTTACTGTGCTGCGCATTCAAAAACAAGTACGCACTTTTTTATAACTGTACACTCAAAACAGAGTGTGCTATATTTGACCAGGAGGTGTATGATGATGAAAACAAAAGAGGAACTGCCTGCATGTCCGGTCGCCACAGCGGTCGCTCTGATCGGCGGCAAATGGAAGCTGCTCATCCTGCGTAATCTGAGAACCCGCCCATGGCGGTTCAACGAATTGCAACGGGACCTGGACGGCATTTCGCAGAAAGTTCTGACGGACAGCCTGCGGCAGATGATCGACGACGGCCTCGTTTACCGGCATGACTATCAGGAGCTGCCCCCGCGGGTCGAATACAGACTGACCGACCTGGGGACGAAAATGCTGCCCATCATCGACGCACTGGCCGATTTCGGAACCTACTATAAATCGGTCGTTTCATGAAGCATCTGTTCCGGAAGCTGACGCAGCCGCGTCAGCTTTTTTCATATTCCTGTTCCGACAGTCTTTCCACCAGGACGGAGAAGATGATAAGCCCCACACACGGCACGATGTTCATCGCCATTCCAGCGGCAAGGCCCGTGCGCTCTGCCACACGGCCGATGACCCAGGGCATCAGAATGGCACCGCTGGACGCAGCGGGCAGCATGATGCCCATGCTGGTCACGCTGGTCATCCTGCCCGCGCTGGCCACTGCAGTGGGGTTCATGCCTGCCATCGCAAACGCGAAGGCGAACAGCAGCAGGATCGCGGCCGGCTGGCTGTCGGCCCGCATCAAGAGCACATAGAACAGGGTGCAGGTCACAGCCATGACCACCATCGCCTTGCGCGGGGACTTGAATGGGAACACGAATGCAATGAGCAGCCGGGCCACCAGTGTGGCCCCCCACATCACGGTCACGGTATAGGCAGCCAGTGTGCCCGCAATGATGCCGCTGCCCTTGAAATAGGTCACCATCCAGCCGGTCACGCTCTGCTCGGCCGCGTTCTGGCAGAAAAGCAGGCCCGTCAGCAGCCAGAACCGGCCGGAGCGCAGAAAGCTCCAGTCGATGACCGCTTTCCGGTCCTTGACCTTACCTTCCATTGGGGTCTTCCAGTAGACCAGCCAGAGCACCACGCCCAGCGCCGCCAGCAGGAACACCGCCAGTGCGGTGCTGACCCGCGCCGCCGCTGCGATGAGGAACGGGCAGAGCAGCGCACCGCAGGCATAGCAGCTGTGCATCAGGTTCATGCCGCGGGTGCGGTCGGCGGAGTTGTCGCTGACGAGGATGGTGCAGGCGTTTATGGCGCTGCCCTTGGCAACGCCCACAAGGAAGAACGCCGCCGCCAGCAGGACTTCCGCCCCGGTAAAGCCCATGATCCCGTAGCCGACGGTGTACCCGATGGTCAGCAGCAGGATGCTTGGTTTCAGCCCCAGCACACCCGGCAGCACACCGGTCAGAAAACCCGCCAGCAGGTTGCCGATGCTCATCAGAGAGAGCAGCGTCCCGGTCATGCCGTAGGCAAACCCATACTGTTCCTGCAGCAGGCTGACCACCACGCCGCTGGAAATGGCGCAGATGCCGCTGAAAAAGAAAGTCACAAAGCCCGCATTCCGCAGGCGCGTTTTCTGCTCGTTCATTCCGGTCTCCTCACTTTGGCAATCGAACGGCTCCTGGCCGCTTCTCAACTCCCATTATAGACTATCCCTTCCGGCCTTTGCAACCGGATTTTCTTATAAAAATGCGCACAAACAGCGGGAGCGTGAAGATGCGCACTTCAGGATTGACGAACGCCGCAAAAAAGAGTATACTATAATAGTATTTTTCGGGGTGTTGCGCAGTTGGTAGCGCGCCTGCTTTGGGAGCAGGAGGCCGCGAGTTCGAGTCTCGCCACTCCGACCACAAGAAAAGCCACGATGAACCGTTTATAAATGCGGTTTTGTCGTGGCTTTCTTTGTTTTCAGAATCCTGAATTTTGGCTAGAATGTGCCTTGTTTGTGCCTTATCGCCTCAAAAAGTGCTTTCATTTTGAAGATTGCTCTATTTCTTATTTTTGTCTGACTTTTGGGGTTCACTTCAGGGCCGGAAGGCTCTTTTTTATCGTAGAAATTCGTGATTTTTCCGCACGATTTTTTCAACTTCCCGGCGGGCGGTTGCATCCGGCTCCCAAATGTGTTAAGGTGGGGCCAGACAAAATTTTGAGAAGGAGCGCACTTATGAAATACGATTTTACTTCCATCCTGGACCGCCGCGGTAGAGACGCCATCGCAGTGGACGGCCTGAAGGGCGACGGCTTCTCCCCGGCTCCCCCGAAGGCGGGCTTTGACGCTATCCCGATGTGGGTGGCCGACATGAATTTCCCCACCGTGCCCACCATCCAGGAAGCCATCATTGAGCGTGCAAAACACCCGGCCTTCGGCTATTTTCAAGCCACGGATGCGTATTTCGACAGCATCATCCGGTGGCATGAGAAGCGCAACGGCGTCACCGGCCTGAGGCCGGAACACATCGGCTACGAAAACGGCGTACTGGGCGGCCTTATGAGCGCCTTGGCCGCCGTGTGCGCCAGAGGCGACAACGTGCTGGTCCACTCCCCCACCTACATCGGCTTCACCCGTTCCATCGAAAACGGCGGCTATCACGTCATCACCAGCCCCCTGAAGCCGGACCGCTACGGCGTGCAGCGCATGGACTTCTTCGACATGGAGACCAAGATCAAGCGCAACGACATCCGTGCGGTGGTGTTCTGCTCCCCCCACAACCCCACGGGCCGTGTATGGGAGCAGGAGGAGCTGGAGCAATTCATGGACATGGCCCGGCGGCTGAATGTAACGGTGATCTCCGACGAGATCTGGTCGGACCTGACCCTCCGTGGTCATCAACACATCCCCCTGCAATCCGTGTCCGATGACGCCCGGCAGCGCACCGTGGCCCTGTACGCCCCCTCCAAGACCTTCAACCTCGCCGGCCTCATCGGCAGCTACCACATCGTCTACGACCCGTGGTGGCGCGACCGCATCGCAAAAGAATCCTCCCTCTGCCACTACAACTCCATGAACGTCCTCTCGATGCACGCTCTCATCGGCGCCTACCGCCCCGAGGGCTATGTCTGGGCCGACGAGCTGTGCGAGACCCTGACCGGCAACGTGGACTTCGCCTGCGATTATATCGCCCGGCACTTCAGAGGCGTCCGTGTCGCAAAGCCCGAGGGCACCTATATGCTCTTTGTGGACTGCACCGATTGGTGCGCCGCCCACGGCAAAAGCATTCAGGACGTGGAGAAAGCCTGCTGGGCCGTCGGCGCAGCAGTGCAGGACGGTGTGATGTTCCACGGCCCCTGCCATCTGCGCATCAATCTGGCCTCGCCCCGCGCCCGCATCGAGGAAGCTTTCCGCCGGATGGACCAGTATGTGTTCAACGCGGAGTAAATCAATATAAATTTTATACAGCAAAAGGCCCTGAATCCAGGGCCTTTTGCTGTATTACTCATGTATTTTTGCCAGCCGCTCATTCAGCTTCCGCAGACCGTCCCGCACCTCGGCGGGCGAGACCACTTCGACCTTTCCGCCGAAACCGCAGACCCAGCCATAGAACTGGTCGCTGACGCAGACGGGCACATCAAAGTGGAAGCTGCCCTTCCCTTCCGGCACAAAGATGGGCGAGGCGCCGAAGCGCTCCCGCATAGCCGATTCGAGGTCAGAAGTACACCGCAGGGTGACGCGGTGCTCCGGTCCGCCGAACATCTGGAAGTGCTTTTTCAGGTAAGAGGGCAGGTCGAAATCGGCGAACTGCTCCCTGCCCCGGCGCGGCTCGTCCAGCACCGTCACCCCGGCCATCTTATCCACCCGGTAATGGCGGATGCCCACCGGCTCCTTTTCGTCCTGATAGGCGATGAGATAGTAGCAGCCGTTCTCCCACGCCATCTG
>ERZ826016.1440-NODE-1440-length-22415-cov-3.894097_pt1 | contig 22415 bp, 22 predicted proteins | sample MGYA00519872_ERZ826016 | MGnify/ENA primary metagenome ERZ826016 (study PRJEB31778, sample SAMEA3449218) | human gut metagenome | biome: human gut; feature: human-associated habitat; material: faeces | place: United Kingdom | collected 2010/2012 ... | reverse complement strand
ACGGGGGCAAGTTGGTCGACAAGTCCGTGGGCGCCGCGAAGCTGGCCGATAAGTCCATAGATTTGGAAGCCTTATACGCTTTGGAGCAAAAATGGTCTGCTCGTGGTGACACATTTAATGCTGTGTTTGACAGCAAATTAACTGTTTACGAGGCTTTATCCCGTACGGCAAAAGTCGGCCGGGCAATCCCGTTTATTCAGGGCGGAATCGTCCGCTTTGTGCGTGATGAGCCGAAAACCGTACCGGTTGCTTTATTCGGGCCACGCAATATTGTAAAAAACTCGCTTTCCATCCAATATATCATGCCCTCGGAAGACACGGCGGACAGCGTTTGCGTGGAGTATTTTTCCGAACGAACGTGGAAAACGTCGGAGGTTACGGGAACATTTGAGGGTTCAAGTTCGGATAAAACTGCCACTGTGGAGCTATTTGGTTGCACCAATAAAGAGCAAGCACAACGTGAAGCTGTTTATATGGCTCTTGCAAATCGCTATCGGCGGCGGATTGTCACCTTTACGACCGAACTTGAAGGCTTAGTTCCGAGCTACGGCGACCTTATAGCCATTACGCACGACATGGCCAAATGGGGACAAGGTGGCGAGATTTTGACGCAAAACGGCTTAAAGCTCACGCTTTCTGAGCCTGTTTCTTTTGTTGACGGGCAAACGTACTATTTAGCGTTGCGCCGAAAGGACGGCACATTGGCGGGACCGTACGAGGTAACCGCGACAGATTATGACACCGAAGTTATGCTTCAGACACAGCCGAACATAGAAATATTAACCGGCACGGATGCGGAGCGCACGCATTTTGCTTTCGGTACGGCGGGTAAATGGAGTGTTTTGGCTAGGGTTACCGGCATTCGCCCCCGCTCAGCCAAAGTTGAAATAACAGCGGTGATAGAAGATAACCGCGTCCATCAAAGTTAAGGAGAAAATCATGGATTGGCTACAATTTTTGCAAATCGTTTGCGTGCCGGCTTTTGTATGGCTTGTCTACAAATTTGGCGAGGTGCGCAAAGAATTGAACGACTTTAAGGTTCAGGTTGCCAAAGAATACGCCACGCAGGTGCACATCAACCGACTTGAACTAAAAATTGATGATTTACGGCAACTAATTTGGGAGATACATAATGAATCAGCAGTTACCAAGAGGCATAAGAAACAATAATCCCGGAAACATTCGCTGGGGTGCTAACTGGCAAGGATTGAAAAAGGGCGGAAAATCGCAAGATCCGTCCTTTTGTGTTTTTACAACGCCGGTTGCCGGTATTCGCGCGTTGGCAAAGGTTCTCATTAATTATAAGAGGATTCACGGTTTAAATACGGTGCGGCAAATAATCAGCCGGTACGCTCCACCGAATGAAAATCAGACAACAGCCTACATTCAATCGGTTGCCAAACAACTCGGCGTTTTTCCGGACACAATAATAGATATTGAGGAACGCGGCGTGTTGACGGTGTTTATCAAGGCTGTCATCCGTATGGAGAACGGCATTCAGCCTTATTCCGATGAAACAATCCAGCAAGGGATAAACTCGATTTATTAACTCGCCCGATCAGGGCTTTTTTTTTATGAAAGGAATAAATATGCTAAAACTTATTGAACTCTTAAAACTCAACCAACCTTCCACATGGCGGGGCTTGATCGGCCTGTTATCCGGCCTTGGCGTGGCAATCAGTCCCGAACTCGTGGAACATATCGTTGCGCTGGCGGTTTCCGCGTTCGGCATTGTGGAAATTGTAAGAAGTGAAAAAACAGGAAAATAAAGCAATCCCCTGTGTCGAATCGGCACAGGGGAGATTTTTGAGGTTGATAAGATGAAATATTTAGGATGGTTTAGTTGTGGTGTCACTTCCGCTGTGGCTTGTAAATTGGCCATTGAAAAATTTGGCGATGATGTGGAGCTCTGGTATATTGAAACCGGCGCCGCTCATCCCGACAACATAAGATTTATTAAAGATTGTGAAAAATGGTACGGGCGAAAAATACAAACGGCCAGAAGTGAAAAATACGCGTCTCCATTGGATGTGGCTTCCAAGCAAATATTTAACACGCCTTATGGTGCGCCATGCACATATGAGTTAAAAAAGAAAGTGCGGCAAAAAATTCAAAACGCTTATGCGAATTTTACACACGTGTTTGGTTTTGAGTACACTCCTAAGGAAATTAACAGAGCGAAACGTTGGAGCGAGCAAAATACAAAAAATGTTGTGTTTCCGCTTATAGAAAACAAGCTAAACAAAAATGATTGCTTGCGGATTTTGCAAAAACAGAAAATTGATGTTCCGAAAATGTACACATTAGGTTATCACAACAATAATTGCATTGGCTGTTTTAAAGGTGGCGCTGGGTATTGGAATAAAATTCGGAAAGATTTTCCTGTTGTTTTCCAAAAAACGGCCGAAATGGAGCGTGCTCGCAAATCCACCTGCTTAAAATTTAACGGCAAGCCGCTCTATTTGGATGAATTAGCCCCAACAGCGGGAAGACACAAAGATCTATTACTTCCAGAGTGCGGATTGTTTTGTGAACTGGAACGGGTATGACCATATAATGAAACAGTCAGATGAATTAGCGTAAACAATGTTATTTTTGATAAAATGTGTAATAATTTGTAGTAATTATAATTTATGTTATATTATTTCTATCAATGAGTTGATTAACAATTTGCCAAAAATCATCTCCTAATTTTAGTGCTTTTGCTTTACGAAGTGCAGAACGTACGTTAGGAATAGTTTTATCCATCATATATTCAAATAAATCTGGAGATACTTGTTTCCGTTCACATCCTGCAAGATCGAACATTTCCTCGCGTTCCTCCTTATTTAAGTTTAATGCTTTTGCTAAGTTTTCTAAACCATCAATCTCAGGAGGATTTCTTCGTCCTTTGATTATATCTGATAGATAAGTTACAGATACCCCCAATTGATCAGCAATTGGTTTTAGTTTTATATCTTTTTCAAGTCGTTTTTGTGCAAGGAATGCACCAAATTCACCCGCCATTTATTTCTCTACTGTTTCGCTATTACGCTTTAATATGTATTAATATGTAAATAATTTTCTTAAAAAGTCAATCAATTTATGTAATTTTTAATGGCTGACTTGATTTTGGACATTATTTTTGATTTTTAACATTGCAAAATCAAATTTTGTATGTTACAAAAAGATTGTTTTACAGTAGAAAGGAAAGCAGGCTATGTCTCAACACGGAGGAAAAAGAATGGGTTCAGGAAGAATTCCTCTCCCAGATAATGAGAAGAAAATTGCAAAAACTATATATATAACACCTATATTACAGGATAATATTGATCATTTTGCAATTGGAAATAGTTTTTCTGAAAAGTGTATAGATCTTATAAGTGCTCAAATTGCTCGGAGAAAACGTATACAGAATAAAACTGTAAGATTTATAGATCTTTTCGCGGGACTTGGAGGAATTCGACTTGGGTTTGAAAACGCCTTTAGAGAAAAGGGGTTTAATCCAGTTTGTGTTTTTAGTAGTGAGATAAAAGATTATGCTGTTAGAGCTTATAAAAATTATTTCAATGATGAAGATGTAGCTGGTGATATTACGCAGATATCAGCAACAGATATCGAAGATTTTGATTTCCTCCTAGGAGGATTTCCTTGTCAACCATTTTCAGCAGCAGGATTAGGACGAGGCTTCGAAGATACAAGAGGAACACTCTTTTTTGAAATCGAGAGGATTCTTAAGGAAAAACAACCTTATGGTTTTTTGTTAGAAAATGTTGAAGGGCTGATTAATCACGATGATGGGAGAACCTTATCTATTATCATCGATCATCTCAAAAAACTTAACTATTATGTTTCTTATCGATTAATTGATAGTCAGTTTTTTGGATTAGCTCAATCTCGTAAAAGAGTATATATAGTTGGGACGAAGGATGCACACATATCGTTAGATAATTTCGAAGAACGTACAGCGGTTTTGGGTGATATTATGGAGCATGGATTACCAACAATAAATTCCGAATTTACGAAGAAATTGTTTGCGCATTTTACACCTGAGCAGGTAGTCGGTAAGGCAATTAAAGATAAGCGAGGAGGAACAGATAATATTCATAGTTGGGAGATTGGTTTAAAAGGAAATATCACTAAGGAACAATCAGATTTCTTGAACCTTCTTTTACTTGAAAGACGAAAAAGAAAATGGGCTGCAGAAATTGGTATTGAGTGGATGGATGGAATGCCTCTTACTGAAAAACAAATTTCAACATTTTATCATCATAACAATTTAAAAAATTTTCTCAATAAACTTGTAGAAATGGGATATTTGACACTAGAGCATCCACGGAAAAAACAAAATGGTAGGCGTATTCCCGATAAAACAAAGCCTAAGGGATATAATATTGTAGCTGGTAAGCTTTCATTTGAATTTACTAAAATTCTTGATCCTACTGATCTTGCACCAACATTGGTAGCTATGGATGTTTCACGTTTAGGGATCGTTGATGGCAATGGTCTGCGTAAACTTTCAATTAGAGAGGGACAACGCTTATGTGGGTTTCCCGAAGATTATGATCTTTCATTTTTAAAGGAAAGTGAGGCGTTTGATCTTCTAGGCAATACAGTATGCATTCCTGTTATCAAAGCTATTTCAGAACGCTTAGTTGATATGTATGCAAGTTAATATTATATGAATTCATGTAAATATTAATAGAAGTATCTATATTTTTTGTACTATATAGGAAGATGAATTTACAAGCCATTCGGTACTATCAAAAATAGTTTTATAGGGGTTTCTTATGAACATAGGTCTATATTTTGCTTCTTCTATACGTGTATAATCAACTAGACATAGTACATATTTTTCTGACTTAATTCTAGCAACATCCACTTCATTTTCCGACCAGAAAAAATGTGGCGTTCCTATATAACATTTGACCTCTATAAAGCGATCATAATGCTCTGAAGTATTATTTTCATATGAAATGATGTCGTATCCGGCTGCAACATCGATGTCAGAAATCCTTTTTATCTTGCTAGCTATTTTGGGTAGACGCTCTTTCTCAAGCTTTAATACAAATTCCTCGGCTTCCAGTCCTCTCTTATTTTGATCCATTTGTTGTTTTAATAGTTGCTTAATAGAGACCTTTTTCTTTCTATTCTGCAGTTGTTTGGTCCATATAAGTTCATAATCATCATTAATGCATATTTCTTCATTTTTTTCCTTATCAAATACATTAATCATAGTAAGAAAATTTCTGATAGCCGCATATTCTAAAGGAAATGCAGATTTTTTTATGGACAAATGTCCTCTTTTTATATCAAAGCTCGTGACATTATTATCAAAAATACCATCAACAATAAGATTATTTATACACATAACAGCCAGCTGTCTAATAACTATCTCATCATTTTTATGTGCGAGAAAGTTTAGTTCAGGCAATGGTATGACAATATCAGAAGTAGTATTGACTAATTTTAAATATTCAAAAAAAGCTACGGCTCCAGAGCAATTAATAATAATATCATTTTCCAAAGCACATCGATTCCTTATTTCATCTTTGCTGATTTTATTTTTTCCAGCCATAATTGAAATAAGAAATACAATTCCTGCAATATTGCCTATGGAGTTACATCTTTTTAGTTCTGTTAACATATTCTTCTATCAAGGCTTTGATATCTTCATCTCCAGTTTCCAGTTCTACGTTCTCAAACAGTGGAATTGGCATGCTTTCGATAATATTTTGAAGCCTTATCTCCTTTTCAACTAATCTATTATGGATTACTTCATCAATAGATCCTTCTGACAATAGGTAATAATAGTTTGTTGTTGTCCCTGGTTCTAAACCATATCTATGAATACGATCTTTTGACTGTATAAAATGTGCAGCATTAAAACTTCTCTCTATATAGATAGCATTATGACACACTTTGTGTAAAGAGATTGATTCTGACACTGCAAAGGGATTTGCTATGATAACTTTAAATGGAGAATCAGGTTTATGGAACTCCGATATAATTTTTTCTCTAGTTTCCACAACATTTTCATTTTCGTCTTCTTCATCTTCTCCTGTAGCGATAGGTGTTGCACCATAAAGTGTCTTACAAGGAATTTTGCATGAAATTAGGTATTTTTCAAAATCAAGTATATTTTTTATGTAAATTGCCCAAACTACGACTTTTCCATTGTTTGCAATAATTTTTTCAATGAGTTCACGTGCTATAATGAATTTAGATGGTATTTCTTTTTTTGTATATTGTAGGATATCTGATACCAAAGAATTATCTTCGGCTATAGTATCTATATTTATATTTTCTGATAATGCAAAGTTTTTAAGAGGTATGCTTAAAAGGCTTGGATTCGTAGCAGCTTGCATCATTCTTAAAAGACGTGCTTTAACCAAATCCTGTTTAAAACAATTATCTCTGCTTGAAATAACATCACTCATATATTTTTTTTCGATTATATCATATATTTTACGTTGTTTTTCTCCCATTGGTACAATAATTGGCTCATGTTCTATCGCTTGAGGAATACCAAGATCACTCTTTTTTACGCGTATAAAAAATGGTTCTATTGATTGTAGCAAAGTACCTATTCTTGAATCATTATTTGTTTTGCTCATATCTTTGAGCTGATAAACTTCAAAAGGTATTATTTTCTTCATTGGCCATATAAATTTATAAAGATTATATAAATCTTCATATCCATTTGGTGCGGGTGTACCTGTCAATACCACCCTAGATGAACAGTATGCTGCAATTTCTAATACCCCTGAGGCTGTTATTCCACCATTTGTGTTTTTGATCTTATGAGCTTCATCCAAGACAACCATTACCTTATTATTTTTTAGAAAATATATCAATTCATCTTTAAGAGATGATACAGAAGCATAAGAAAGTAATGTAATTTTAGCCGGTTTAGATGAATATAAGTATTGTTTTTTTTCCTCAATAGTAACTTTTCCATTTAGTCTTTTGGTTAATGGTTTTTCTCCAAAACATTCCTCATATTCTAATTCCCAGGGGCCAAACGCACTAAGAGGAGAAATAATAAGGAGTCGTTCTACATATTTATTGTCAGTTGTTGGAAGGTTTGATAGATATGCAAATGCTCCATAAACGACACTAGTCTTACCAGCTCCAGGTACAGAAAAATTACAAGCATTTTGTGAAAAAGCAAGGTGATAAGCCGAAAGTAACTGTAATTTGTATAGGCTTCTATGAGGTAAATTTTTACTTACTGCATTAATGAATTGTTCAAAATCAATTTTATTACATTTATTATTTCTGATTTGACAAGCTTTTTCTGCAAAATCTTCAAATTTTTTTTCTTCAAGTATATAATTGGTTACGGTTTCAGAAATTCTTTCTGAGTAAATAAGGTTAGCATCAATGTATTCGCATAATTTTTTAATACGATCAATACTCTTATTAATGTCATTATCGTTTTCTATTACAAGGCAATCGTTCCTTTTAACAAATTTCATTGTATCTTTCAAATAACGAATTGCACGCCTACTATTAAATATAGCGTCTATATCTCCTGTGATAATTAGAGAACTGTTATTTTCATTTGATTCGAGGCACAGTTTCTTCATTCACTTGATTTCCTTTTATAGGCTCAATATCGTTTTGAATTTAGATACAAATCCATCTAAAGTTTTAACACATTCACGTACATTGCTGTCGTTCAAGAAACTTGATTGTTCCATATCTACAACTTCAAGTGCTTGACAAGCTTTCATAAGTTGTTGCAAAGGTTTAGCGGCATTGGCATGGTTATTTAGGATATCCATGCTTTGAGTATAGTTATCGTCAAAAGATTTTTCTACTTTCTGTTTCCACTGTTGATCTCTTGCTCTTAAAGCGCGTCCTAAGTCAGGAGGATTTTTAACCATAATTTCTTTTACAGTTTCTTCTTGAATAGCATCAGTTGTGGCAAAATGCTGATTACGGAATTGCGTCCATACTTCTTGTTTAGCAAAAAAACTAGATGCAGGTTTTGTTGTAGATGGCACTGAAATAATATCGCGAAAAAGTGTCTGTTCAAAATTTGCACGAATATAGTCAAAAGCTACTAATTTTAAATCAGCAACATCTGCTTCGGGATCATATGCCCACATTGAAGCTACACCCGCTTTATATTTCTTTAGGGCCGAATCTAACTTAAGAAATGAGTCTTCACTCTTATCTAACTGAGTATACATACCAGAATAACCATATTCATCGAGATATTCATCCATTAAATGCAGAGCAGAAAGCATCGTACGTACTTCACTAGGCTTGCAGTCCATCATTCCAGCAATATCATCATCAGTGAATCCTGCATCTTTCAAGTCTTTGCATTTTAAGTATTTTTCAATTGGATTATAATCAACTTTAGCATCTTCTCCCATTTGGTAAGTTGTTTCCAATGCAAGAATTTCTTTTTTATCGGCTCCTTCAGGAAGAATAATTGCAATGAAAAATTGGCAGTGACTTTTTTCATTAAAGGGTATGGAGGTATCCATCATAATATTGTTTAGCAAACTTGCACGGCGGTTACCATCTATAATCATTCCATCAGCGGTTACTATGCCATGTTTTTGTTGATGCTCTTTTAATAAGCGTATTTTTGTTTTTTTATTAGCTTCAGGTTTAGAATCCCATAAAAACTTTTCGATAATTTTTTTATCAGCAGAATCTTCTGGATTTAATTGATGATTTTGCCTCTCGTATGATTTAACAACACTTCCAATTCTTCCGTTGTAGGGATTATAAACTAGATACTCAAGTGGAATAGCATAGGCATCAAGGGTTATGATTTTCCCATGATACATAATAGGAATGCCTGTTCTGCATGCCGTTTCAGGATGGTCTGTAAATTCTTTTAATTTTTCTTTTCTTTCAGATGCGTTCATTTTTCTAGTTCTCCATAGTTACAATTCGTTGATGTGTGATTCAATGATGTCTTCCAGCAATCCCATATTTTGAAAATTGAGAACATAATCAGAGCATCTATGAATTTCCCTTAAGTCAGCTTGTCTGCCAATCCAACCAGCTCCATCTAAAAAATTAACAAAAATAATATTGTTTCCAATTGCTCGTTCTTTCTTGATTATTGCTTCTGTTTTCCTTGCTGCCTCCTTTTTACTTCCTTGGCTGCTTGATGTTGTGACACTATACGATACATCCAAAAGGAGTTTGGGTTTTGCGGCACTTTCTAAAACAAAACTTACTGCACGATCAAGCATGGGAACTCGAATATTTTTTTGATATTCAAGTCCATGTTTTGCACATACTTTTTTCAATTCTTTTTCAATATCAGCTAAAATAGCATCGCCAATCATATTACTGTAAGTTCCTTCCAAGCCGCGTTTAACAAGTTGACGAACGCTATCTTCATTTTGGATCTTGGAAAGCATATTATTGTCTAATGTCATATTTTCTAAATAAAACATAGGTATACATGTTTGCATTTTGGGATCATTTTTTCCGTCCCAGATGAGATTTAAAATGCTTTCCATCATGGCCGGACTTTCCATCATAGCCGAACGAATTTTACTAAGTCCCCATTCTGTTGCAAAAACGAAACCTCTATCTTTTCTAATCATAGAAACCATACGTTTGAATCTCTCTTCCGATATTTCTGCTACAGAGGTAAGTCTATCCAGAGAATCTTTGTGGTTGATGATATACTGTTTTAGAGTTTCTTTACTGATAATAGTCTTGAGGCCTGTAAGAATATCTGATGTTTGAGCATCAATTATTTTTCTGATAGATGTTTCACAGTTGTTATTAATATAAAACATTGTGGTCGAGTTAAACATCTCATCATAAGACAGCTTCTTTAGTTTGGTATCCGCCATAGATAAACCTCCAATTATTGCAATATGTGCATCATATCACATTTAAGTAAAAAGGCAATATAAAAATTACACTTTTTTGCGAATTATTTTTTTGGCCATTTAAATTATCTATTGTTAGTGGCACTAATTTTTGTGTTTCTACGTATATATGGATTTATCAAGGATTAGGCGGATTTGAAAATAACGCTACATATTTTGTAATTTTCTTAAAGATATTGTGGTGTTAACTTTAAAATTCTATTAAGTAAAAAAAATTTAATTAATGTATTATTTTCTTAATTATACATTAATAACGAAATTTTTATCAAAATTACATTTTTCACAATGTTTTATATATCCTCGAGGATTGCAAACAATACGACAATTCCCGATTTGGTAGTCGCAGGCGGTATGAATATGACCATGACACCAGAGTTTGATATTAGGGTGATCAAGGATAAAATTTTCTAAATTACTGGCGTATGCGGGAGAAATGGCGTCGTTTTTATACTGTTCTGGAATGGATTGTTGGCTTGGAGCATGGTGGGTGACAACCACAATCTTTTTATCTGGAAACAGTTTGCAGACCGTATCAATTGTCGCCAATGTTTTTTGAAACATCAAAACACAATGTTCTGGTCGCAACTTCAGTAGTGATTTTATGTTTTCACACATAAGATCATGTGCCGGATTAAACTTTCCGAATCGAAAATCATTCAAATATTGTGTTGCCCACCATTGGTGCAAATCTTGAGTTTCAGATCCGTATAATCTGTAATCAGTCCATAACGTACCGCCAACGAAAACCACATCTTCAATAATTTTATAAGTGTCATTGAGAAACGACAATGGTGCTGACAATGGATAGTGTTCCTCGTATCGTTGTAGAAAATACTGCAATGAATGGCCGCTTTCATTATAAACGATATGATTTCCAGCAACAAAGACGCCATTTTTAACATATCGGTTAAGCCATTTTGAGGTTTTGTTGTAATATGCCGATATATCTCCGCATATTATGGTAAAAATCTCTGAAGCCTTTGTTCTAAAAGGATATCTGGCATTTACATCCAAGTGCAAATCAGACATTATTCTCAATTTCATCACAAAAACCTTTCGGTTATTGTATTAAGATCATCCAGTTCCACAATCTTTTGGAACTGTTGGAAAATACTCGGCTCGTTAATGCATAAATAATTGCGAACTCGTTCATTTTGAAATAAATTTTTGATGTATCCCTTAGCTAGCGTTAAGTTCAAAACATCAATACCATACTTGTCCTCCATTATTTTGTATTCCCCTTGTAAAGCAGAGACTTCGTTTTCCAAACGTCCCAATTTTTCGATATCCAACGTGTTTGAGCGTTTGATAGGGTTTAACAATTGTTTATCCGAACTAGCCAGCCAAATGGATCTTGTGAACTTAGCGCTATAATTTCCCATATCGTTCATTAAATTTGCCGCTTCTATTTGCCGTTGCGGTTTCATTCTCTTGAGATATGTAAACACGCCACTGGAGACAATTTTATCTTTAAGAAGCTCCGCCGCCTCAGGAGATATGCCGGCCAAAAGGTTCTTTTTTTGCATAATGGCAGCGACATCAATGTTTAAAACTTTTGCCAAACGCTCGGGTGACACACCTTTTTCAATAGCTTTCACAATCATTTTGTGTTCTTGAATATTGGACAATCTGTTGACGTGTTTATTGTATGTGAAGGCTTCATCATCCGTTGATAACAAGCAACGAACCTTATCCATTCCCAGCCTTTTGAGGGCGTGGATTCTTAAATGGCCGTCTAAAACGGTATATTTTCCGTTTCTATAGGTTACAACCGGGGGTTCAATGATACCAACCTCTTTAATAGAAGTCATGATAACTTGAAACTTAGTGCTTGAGAACACTTGTGGTTGGATATCTTTTGTGAAAGAAATATCCCGCACATTTATTGAAACTATTTCATTTTCAAATGCTGGTAATAAAAGCTGCTTAGACATCTGGGTTGACCTTTTCTAGAATAAATTGGGGCACTTTTTCTAAATTTTCAGCTTTTAGAAGATTTGAGAAATTAGTGTCTGTTAAGAGTTTTCTGAAACTTTCAGTAACAAATATAAGAGTGCTTTCAACTTTATCCGCCTTGCGAATCAAAAGCATTTTTCTACTGATTTCCTGTTCGTAAATTTTATTGAGATCAGCGGGGGACAATGTTTTATGGTTTTTGTTGACTCTCATGTTTTTGCCATCGCGTTTACGAATTTCAAGCAGTTTCTGAATTTGCGGTATTTTATTGCCTTTTATAATATTTTGCTCATAAGCGTCTTGGAGAACGTTCTGAATTTCGCTTTCCGGAGATTCAATAATCTGAATTGCCACATTCAATGGAATTTTATTGTTTTCCACCGCGTTCAGCAACCGCTCTTCTCCTCGATCCAACAATTTGATGATTTGACGCATATATTCTTTACCTAAACCGGTCTTTCCGGCTATTTCCTCCGCTGTATATCCATAATCGCGCAATTTCTTGACATTTTTGAATAATTCAAAAGGTTGGTAGTTTTTTCGAGCAATATTTTCCACCAAGCTCATAATCAAGGCGTCTTCTTCGCTGGCTTCGATAACGATGGCAGGGATGGTTTCTTGGTTATTGGCGATGTATGCCTCTAAACGACCCTGTCCACAGACAAGATCGTATTCATAACCATCTTGCGGGTATTCCTTTTTTGTAACCGTAACGGGGCGCTTAAGTCCCACATCTTCGATGTTTTTCTTGATTTCTCCCGCAATCTGGCGATTGCGTTCTCTAGGGTTTAAAACGTAAATTTTTTTAATTTCAATATTTTGCAGTTGGTTCGTCATCATAAAAGTCCTCTAATGGAAATGCATTTCGCCATTTGATATAAATATTCTAAATTTTCAAACCGATACGAATCCAAAAAATTGGTGTTTTGCTCTTCCAATTTTAAATTTGATATTCTGAAATCGAGCGAAGGAAGCAGATAATAATCCATGATGCTTTTGTTATCCGCCTTCATGCGGACGGCAATAGTCACATCAGGATTAAGCAGCGTGTCAAATCGAATTTTCCAACGAAATTTATCATTATTTAAAGTATTGCATCGGCTAATGACCAAAGACGCCGAAAACATATTGTTAACGACCAACAAGTTCCGATTTTCGTTTAATTGTATATCCGCTCCGCATTCCATAAGTTGTTGCACAGTGTTTTCTATGGTGTCTTGGTGCAAATTGCGCAAATATTTATTAATTTCAAGATATTTATAGTCATGTCCCGGATCAAAACCGATAAGTTTATAGGCTCGCACCAAACCTCCAAAACGTCCGGAATAGGCGGCGCTGGATGGCATGTCTTCCGCTTCGTCAATAATTAAAGCTGATAAAAATCCTTTTTTATTTTGCAACTCTTTAAGTTTTTGAAGCATTTCCTCATCGGACAATTTACGGCAACGAGCGGCGAATATGCCTTTAACCATAAAGAAATCGCTTGGATCAACAATGTTTTCAAAGGCGTTGTCTTTTCTTACCCACATATCCTCCGGATTTTTAACTCGCCTCATTTTGAGCTTGTATGAAATTCTATTGAAGATGTTGTTGCCAATGTATTTTTCATTAGTCAGCACTTGTTTGACTGTTGAACGTGTCCATTCACGTCCCAAATCGGTTTTCACGCCTCTTTTATTTAATTCATCGGCGATTTGAGTTTCATTTTTACAGTCATAAATAAATGATTTGTACATCCAGCGGACAATTTCCTGCTCTTCAACGGGACCTGGAATCAGTATCACACGATCGGTCGCTATGCTTTTATGCTCGCCAACGGAAAGGACGCCTTTTTTATTACCATGCTCGTCAATCAACATTCTCCGTAGTCCAAATCCAGCGAAACCTCCTTGCTTGTAGCCAAGAGTGATAAGACGGGATTGCCCGGCGAACACTTTGCATGACAGCTCGCGGCTGTATTCCGCCGCCATGGTTCTTTTAACGCTTTTTATGATGGTCGAAACAGGACTGTCGTCATTTGTGAACTGCTCGGCGCAATATTGCACACGGACTCCTGCTTTTTTGCAGATATATTCGTAATGGGCGCTTTCATCAGCGTCTTGAAAACGTCCCCAGCGGGTCACGTCAAGCACCAAAATGGCTTTGTACGCTTTGTTGTGGTTTTGGACGTCAGACAGCATCCTTTGCAGTTCTGGACGTCCGGAAATGTTTAGTCCGCTGCGTCCTCCGTCGGTGTATGTCTCTATTATTTCATAATTGTGTTTTTGCGCATAATCGTTTATTGTCGCCAATTGGTTTTCCGGCGAATATTTTTGATGTTCCGTGGACATTCTCACGTATGCCGCAGCTTTTATTTTCTCCTCTGTTTTTGTATAATCACATAGCATATTATTATCTTCTTCGTGTAAATATTCCCAATGGCATTATACCATTTCCTTTTAATTGTTAACGAAAGGAGTATAAATGTCTAACATTAAAAAGCACCAGAACTGGTATAAAAAAGAGCTTGAAGTCATCGTTTTCACAAATAATGACGAATTGTCGCAAGCTCTAAAAAATCAATTGACGGAACATTACGAACGCAATGTTTCGAAGCATGTGGCTCATGATTTGGAGTTGAACTTGTACACGGTTCGCAATTGGTTTAACAAAAATACCGGATTAAAAGCCTATGACCTTCTTAAGCTTTTGGATAATTATGAGTTTATAAGGGATTTTCTCGGGTTTCGGAAAGTTGTTCTAAACAAAAGATTAACGGGAAAGAAAAACAGGAAAGAAATACGTAAAAAAATTCTTGATTTATTGGTAAACAATCCGAAAATGACAATGAACGAGTTGGCGCTCGCTCTTGAAATCACACCGAAATCGGTGGAATGGAGATTGTACCAACTTGTTAAAGAAAAGAAAATTGAACGAACCGGAGCGACAAAAAATGGTCTGTGGCTGGTTCGGAGATGAATTTTCTTTATTGATTTTTAACATTATTATTGTATCGTATCCAACAGACACGGAACTATTGTCTGTGTTTAGCACCAGAAAAAGTGGTGCGGAGGTCTTCAAAAACCTTTCCTTATGCGGCGTTGGATATTCGCCGTTAGATTTATTGCCTATTAGGCAATGATGGATATATCCCCGATTAAAACCCAGTTTTGGTCGGGGAGCTTTTAGCGTATGCAACAGGAGTCCTCGGACTTCAAAAGGCTAAAGGGATCAACTCATAAGGATGATTTTTGAACTCTCCGACCGCCTTAATTCCAAGGTGGTCTTTTATTATATGTGAGTTGATGATAAAAAAGTTTTTATATGCGTTCTTATGCGGTGGTTTAATGATTGACTTGGCTTTGGCCGATATTGAAGTCATTTTCACACCATCTTGCGAATGCGAAAACAAAATAGTCGACCTTATTGATAACAGCAAAACATCCATCGACGTCGCCGTGTATTCCATAAACAATCGTAAAATCGTAAAGGCTTTGAAACGGGCAAAACAGCGAAATGTGACACTTCGTATTTTGACCGACAGGCTTCAAGCGGCGGGAAAATATTCCATGGTGACTGATTTGCACGACTTTGGTTTAAATATTCGGGTGCATTCTAAAAATAAAATAGAGCATAACAAATTTGCTATTTTTGATGGTGAAACGGTGTCAACCGGATCGTATAATTGGACAAACACCGCCAGCGAGAATAACAGCGAAAATTGTTTGTTTTTAATAAAAGAGACAAAACATGTTAGATTGTATCAGATGCGTTTTGAGGAATTATGGAACGCAAATTCTCAAGACAAATCCGAACGATGGTTTGAAAGACGGAGAATAAAACATGAAACCAACAATTGAACCCTTAAAAATCGGTATAGCAGCTATAAAAAAGTCACATCGAAAAATGGAGCGGTGGCAAAAAACTTTTGACGAAATGTTTAACGGTCATTTTGTGCCTGAATATAATAATGTGTTGGAGACAGCGCTTATAGATGTGTTGAAAAGAACATACAACGACACCAGCACGCTTGATTGGTGGATTTACGAAATGGAATTCGGATCAAAGGCGGTAAAAGGAGCAATGTCCGATGAAAACGGAAAAGACATCCCCATGCGCACTGTGAAAGATTTATATCATTATTATGAAAACTACACATTGAATCAAAAGCAAGGATAAAAATGGGAAGAGCTAAACGTGTGTTTGGATTGGGAAGTTTTTATCTTTCAAACCAGGAAAGAAAAGACGCTTGTAAATATTTAAAGGCGCAATTGAAAGGAGATGTTTCTCAACCGATTGAAAATTTGACCTTAAGCAAATATTTTGAATTGATTAAAGAGATAGAACTCGCTTTTTGCGATGAGAACGGCGTCTCCAAACGTTACGGATATGAGGGTAGGAATGTTAATTTTAGAGATATGCCGGCAGAGGATGTTGCTCGCAGGACACTGGATGGACGACAAATGTTTCATTCCGATTATGGACAACCGGAAGGAATATTGGCCGATTACGACCACGATTGTTCAAAAGCTTTTAAGTGGTGGATTTTCCATTACACGCAATTTGGACATCCATGGGAAACCAGTGTGGGAAATTTTAATCCGTATCCTTTGTGGAAGAAAGGGTATAACCATCAAAACGTGGGCTATGATAAGAAAAACTACGAAAAACACGTCTCAGACAAATGGATTTTTTATTTCTCCCGTTGCCATCGGAACACAGTTTACGCCATGCGCGCGTTCATGCGCTTACGAAAACTCGGATATCCCGTTTTATGGGATCAAGGGGAGTATGATCTGCGAGAGCTGAGTAAAAAATACTTTGTTGATTTATCTTCACAACCCCAATGGCTTGATATGGATGAGGACACCTACGAAAAAATAACGCAAAAATCCCAATAATTTAGCCAGTTTGTATATAATTGGAGAATATTGAAGTTTTTGAAGGTCTGAGACGGCGGATTTGGGGTAAAGGTTTGATATTTTTAAATATTATGCAAAATCAAGGCGTTATTTTGTATATTTTTCCTCATATTTATCCTTTTGCACAACCAGTGGGAAAAGAGGAAGTTTATACTTCCTCTTTTTTTTGTTTTTCCAATACCTTGAAAAGTTAAAGAAACTGCGGGATTCATTTTTTATTTTGACAGTGCGCCGGAACTACAAATCCGGTTAGTTAATTATATCCGGAATTTCAGTTAATTATATTTTACGGTATGGCATCAGGCTACTTTTGCTTTTTCGTCCGCAGCAGGAAGATACCCTTTGCCCTCAGCGGCAATACGCGCTGCATCCGGATATTCCAAAGTTTCCATCCGCCTCAAAAAGGCGGACAGCCAGGCTGAGTCCAAAGTCGTGTCATAAGGCCGGGAAAGGCGAAAATACGTTGCAGTATAAAAACGCCACCAGCGGACGGCAAACTCCATACTGTCCCGCAGAAGACCGACAGCTGGCGAATTTGCTTCCGCACCGGATTCCGAAAGCGCAGACGCAATGGGACGGAAAATCCCGTTACAAACCTTGTCAAAATAATGATGCGGAACGAGCGTCAGCTGCCAACAGTCAGCGGCCCGGCTTTCCCTGTCATATACCTCCGGCGGCAGGGGCTGCTTATAAAGAGGAGTGGCAAAACCTTCCGGCGTTTTTTCCACGGGGTAAAGCGAGGCGCCGTTCCGGCGGTAAGCTTCCATATCCGGCGGACAGGCAAGCGACCGTACGACTTCCTGCATGGTTTCCAGTTCCTGCAGCAGATGTTTACGGTCGGGATGCAAAATATCCAAAAGAGGATTCAGACAATCGCGTTTCAAATGATACAGCTTTTCGGAAAACGATTGCAGGAGAAAATACTTGTTCAGCTGATAATTAAAAGAGATGCCGAAATACGGAATAACACAACATCCGCGGCAGGTTTCCAATGTGCCGGACGAAAGGGCACTGCGGCGAAAAGCGGCACTGTCCAAAGCTGCGTTCAAATCTTTGTTCCAGGCGACGTTTTCGCTTACGGCGTGATAGCACGGCAGCACCAGGCTGCCGTCGGGCGCAAAAGTCAGCGTATGGCGGTTGGCCGAACAAGGCGGCAGCTGCGACGGAGAAGAAGTTCGGAAAAATTCCATAAAATGCAGCAAAACAACCGTGTACGCATCAAAAATCCGGTTGACTATATCGGAAATATATGCCGAAATACGGTAAGTCCCGCCCTTGTCCATATAGGGAAACATCGGGCTCAGGTAAATCAGGGCATGATGCCGCTGCGCATAAGATATCATATTGTCAAGCTCATTTATATTGCCGTCGGTAACGACAGTCATTATTTTCGGCGCCCGCACGGAAGCAATTTCGGCAACCGTTTTTTTGACATTTTCACAGGCATCTATACCGCGTATCTGCCTGTATGCAGCACTATTGAGCGTATCCAGCGACGTATTGAACTTATCGGCGGCGAATGCCACTTCAAGCATTTTGCGTTTAGAGGCAGAGGCAATGCAGTTTGAGGTTACCTCGGTTTTTATGCCCAGCTTTTTGGCATATTCAATGACTTCTGCCAAATGCGGATACAGCGTTGGTTCGCCGCCGGTAAAATCTATGTAGCGGACGCCGTGTTCCCGGCATTGTTTCACCAAGAGGCAGGCATCTTCCGCGGACAGCTCGGGCACGTTTTTGAAGGCGGGATTCTGCCAGACGTTGCAATAGCTGCAGCGCGAATTGCAGCGATAAGTAACATAAAAACGCGCACAATAGAAATTCTGACCGTTCATCTTTTATCCTTTCTTTGTAACCTGTTCAATACTCCGGCGCAAAATCGCCATCCCCTCTTCCAAATCAGCGGCGGCAACGTTCAACGGCGGAGCCAGACGAAGAATGTGCCCGCTCAAAATAGCCTCCAGCCCGTTCTGCCGCGCCCGGAAAAAGACTTCCCGCGCCAAAGCAGCGTCCGGTTCCTTTCCGCTACGGCTTTTGACAAATTCCACGGCGCCCATCAGACCTGCCGAACGAACATCGCCGACGGACGGAAACATTGCAGCAAGGCGTTCCAATTCTTCGCGAAGCATGACGCCGCTGCGGCGGACACGAACGAAAATTTCCCCTTTCTTCAATTCCTCCAGAACGGCAGATGCAACCGCAAGATTTACGGGATGGGCGGCAAAAGTCGAAGACCTCTCGCCGGGGCGGACGGCATAAGGGTTTTCGGTGATGTATTCCCGTTCACACAAAACCGAAAGCGGACGCCCGTTTGCCAATCCTTTAGTCAGGGATACAATGTCAGGGCATATTCCCCACAGCCCGTAACTGGCGAGAAAATACCCGGTGCGCCCGCCGCCGGTCAAAACTTCGTCGGCAAACATAATTATTCCGTTTTCCCGGCAAAAATCAGCAAATCCCGTCATAAATTCCCGGGGCGGAACAACAACGGCGGCTCCCTGCACGGGTTCAAAAATCACGGCTTTGGCGCGGCGTTCTTTCAGTTTTGCAATAACTTCGCCCAGACAATGCAGACCGCAGGTTTGGCGTTCTTTATGCCACGGACAGCGGTAACAATGTGGATAGTCCACCTGAAAATTGTCAAACAGCGCCGCATGCGCGGTTTCGTTTATTGTCAGCTTGGTTCCCATCGTCTTGCCGTGAAAACCGCCTCGAAACGCCGCTATCGGAATACGCTGCTTGTCGAAATAATTAATAATGTCGCTCAAGCCGCGGTCTACTGCATAACCTCCGTCATTATACGGGATAAGCTTATAATCCGGCAACGGCAGCAACGGTGCCAGTTCTTCATAAAAATGGCATTCTGCCTCCGTCCGCCGGCCGTGAACGTTATCCATCAGCCCGGCAGCCCTGATTTCGGCGGCTACAAACGGCGGATAACAATGGCCGAAGCTGTTGGTAAATATTCCCGACGTAAAATCCAGATATGTTTTGCCGTCCGCATCGGTAAAGCGGCTTCCCGATGCCGATGCGACGACGATATCTTCATCCGTACAATATCCCTGCGGCGTACGGGCACGAATGCGGGCGATGATGCCTCTATTTCCAATTCCATCCATATTCTTTCCCCTGTTCATGCGAAAACGGTATACGGGCATAGGCGAATGCCAGCTTTTTCAGCCACTGCCGGATTTCTTCCGAAATATCGTCCAGCGAAGACAACCGCCAGCGCCACGATTTGGCATAATCCCGGCCATGGGCGATGCGCCCGCGGTTATCCAAGCCGAGAATGTCCGGCAGCGGAATAATCACTTTTTCGGCGGCGGAGCGATACAATTCTTCAATACAGCGTTTTTGGAGGTTGTCCTGCGGCGACGCCTGCAGGTAATAGCGCAGATACGGCAGATATTTCGCTTCCAGCCCCTGCAAATAGGAAGCAAAGGCAGGATTATCATGCGTTCCGGTATAAGCGACGGACTTGTGCGGATAATAAAACGGCAAATGGATGGTTTCGGTACCGTAGCCGTTTGCAAAACCGAACTGAAGAACCCTGGTGCCCGCCCAGCGGTATTTGGTAAACAAACGATATGCACGTTCGGGAACGCTGCCCAAATCCTCGGCAATCAGTTCCACGCCGCAGGATTTCGCCAGCCGGGTCAGTTTTGGGATAAATACGTCGTTTTCGGCATCAGGGCCGTCATACCAGCGTTCGCCGACGCGCCCCAGACCGTAATAGCGTACAAAACCAATCGCATGGTCGATGCGGATAGCATCATACAAACCGGCATAAAAGCGAAAACGCTCCAGGTGCCAGCGGAATTTGTCCGCAGCGGCGGCCGGCCAATCGTAGCACGGCATATCCCAGCTGCGGGTATGGGAGGCGAAACAGTCTCCCGGCACGCCGGCCGACAAGGTTACGGATGCATCTTCCGGATTGACGGCAAAAATATTTCGGCGGCTCCAGACGTCGGCACTGTCGTAAGCAACGTAAAAAGGCAAATCGCCGATTATTTTTATGCCGTTTCGTCCCGCATACTCTTTCAACTGATGCCACTGGCAAAAAAATTCGTACTGAACAAACTGCCAGAATAAAACGGAAACCGCCAGGCGGCGGCGATAACCGCGCAGTACTTCCGGCCGACGGAAAGCCGCCCCTTCTTCCCATTCGTTCCAGGGTTTCCAGCCGAAGTGTTCCTTTAACGCCATAAACAGGGCGTAATCGGAAAGCCAGACGGCATTTTTGCGGCGGAAAGCCAAAAATCCGGAATCACTTTTGCCGCCGCGGGCACAAAACCTGTCGAACGCCAAACGCAAAAGTTTAAACCTTGCCGCAAACAGCCTGCCATAATCAATATCAGCCGAATTTGCACCAAAGTCATACTGCTCCGCTTCCCCCGGCAAAAGCAAACCGTCTTTTTCCAGCATATCCGGCGCAATAAAATACGGGTTTCCGGCAAAAGCGCTGAGTGTTTTATACGGGCTGTTGCAGTAGCCGGTCTGCCCGTGAGGCAAAACCTCCCACAGCGTTTGCCCGGCTTCCCGCAGCATATCGACAAACCGGTACGCCCCCTCTCCCATATCGCCGATGCCATACGGCGACGGCAGGCTGAAGACCGGCAGCAAAATCCCGGCGGAACGGTTGTAGCTGTCTCCGTTGATATATTTTTCCGCATGTTTCATTTTATTCTCCTCGTTTTCCTGAATATACTTTTCGGCGACCCGGCGGTTTTCCGCCGCCTGCCCTACCGTCCGTAACGGTCTACCCGTGCCTTGCGGTATATTTCCTTCCAGCCGCTGCTTTTAATCCGCGCGTCGTCCATATGACCCCGCCCCGACAAAACGGCAATGCCGCGCAGACGGTTCTGCATGACCTCGCTGATACTGGATATTTTATCCAGACGCCAACGCCAGGATTTTTCAAAATCGTGTTCATAGCATATCCGGCTTTCGTTGCCCAACGACATAACGTCCTGAACCGGAATGATGACTTTTGCCGCCGAAGAATTATACAGGGCGTCAATGGCGTTCCAGACCAAATCCTCGCGTTTGGAAGCCTTCAGATACGTCATCATGTACTCCAGATCGCCATCACTTTTGTGCGCCAGAAGGCCGGCCAATGTTTCATTATCGTGCGTTCCGGTGTATGCCGCGACATTCTGCGGATACATCTGCGGCAGGTGAATATTGCGCGTCCCGTAATGCATATCGCCGACGGTATGTTGAAAAATGCGCATACCGAGCCAGTTCAGCTGGTCATACAAATCATGCGTTCGCTGATTGTTATTGCCAAGGTTTTCGACAATAATATCCATATTGCGTTCCCGGGCAACACAGTCGATAATGCCGGTGGCTGATGCCCTGTCGCTGTCCGGCCCCGGATACCATACGCCGCGCGCACCGTCGTCTTTGATGCCGTAATAATGGACAAACGCCACGGCATGGTCGATGCGCATAATGTCATACATCCCGGCGCCGATGCGGATACGTTCCGCCAGCCAATCGTAATTTTTCGCTTTCATTCTATCCCAGTCATAGCAGGGATTTCCCCAGCGGATGTCCCTGTCACCTGACGGAATGCCTGAAAACAGCTTGATGCTGCCGTCGGGGTTTAAGTCAAACAACTCGCGGCGGCTCCAGACGTCGGCACTGTCGTGGTTTACATAAAACGGCATATCTCCTATCAGCTTGACGCCTTTTTGAT
>ERZ826016.1439-NODE-1439-length-22419-cov-9.605393_pt1 | contig 22419 bp, 25 predicted proteins | sample MGYA00519872_ERZ826016 | MGnify/ENA primary metagenome ERZ826016 (study PRJEB31778, sample SAMEA3449218) | human gut metagenome | biome: human gut; feature: human-associated habitat; material: faeces | place: United Kingdom | collected 2010/2012 ... | reverse complement strand
CAGAATAAGCAATCCCCCGCTTCAAGTGTGTAGAGCACTAAGCGGTGGGTAAGGGTGTTGCTCATTGCCCGGAGTAAAAATCATGTCATCCTCTTCTACTGCCTGAATGATTTACGTTTTCCATCCACTTCTCAATATAGAAGCTGCCATGTTTATTTGCTACAATTGTTGTTCTCCTCTTTCTCAAAACTCATAATATCGCCAATATTGCAATCTAAATATGTACAGATGCGTTCTAATACATCCATCGAAACCTGTTCTCCCTTTCCCATCTTTGCAATGGTAGCAGAACTAATATTCAATTCTTCTGTCAAATCTTTCTTTTGGAGATTCTTATCAATCAAAATTTTCCATAATCCATTATACGAAACAGCCATATTACACACACCTTTCCACATCTACCGCATATTAATAATATCTGTACCGTATTATATCATATTCACTATTGTTTTTCCACCAGAATCTTTAACATGCTAAAGTTTCTCTTCACGTCATTAAAGTCGCTGTTCAGAGGCGATGTTGAACAGCGATTTATCAACCATAATGTGAAATCGCTGTTTATTTTATCAAAATATCATTCCGCTTCTACTTAACATCTCCTTCTTACATAAAAAAACAAGAATAAGGTTAGTTCGTTCCTTATCCTGGTTAGGTAATTGCGAAACTATATAATTGAAAACGGACGTTGTACAAATTTAATACATGCCGAAAGTCGCTTTGGAATACTCTGCCATGTCATAGTTTTTGAAGATTTCCTTCCATGGCATTTTTTGCAGAAACAATTCTGTCCAATACCTTCCACATCTCCTGTTGCCGGACTAAAAAATGTATGATATAATTTTTTAGTTTTGATAAACCTTAGTTTTAAAAAGGAGACAATATGAAAACAGAATTACTGACCATACTACATCACAATCGAGAACTGGTAGGAGATTTCTATTTTCCGGACAATGACACTCCAAGTCCGCTGGTTATTTTCAGTCATGGATATAATGGCTCTGGAAAAGATTTCATTCTTAATGCCCATCTTTTGTCAAAACACAACATTGCCGCATTCTGTTACGATTTTTGTGGTGGTTCAGTAAATGCCAGAAGCTCTATGGAGACTAGTAATATGACTATTTTTACTGAGATGGAAGACTTATGTGCCGTTTTGGATTTTTTGAAAAAAGACCCCAGGATTGACGAAAATAACATTTTTCTTTTTGGAGCCAGCCAAGGCGGTTTTATCAGCGCCTTAGTTGCAGAACAACGAACGGAAGACATTCAGGGATTATTGCTTCTCTATCCTGCTCTCTGTATTCCCGATGACTGGAATAACCGTTTCCCAGACATCTCGGACATTCCTGATTCTTTGGAATTATGGGGGATGAAGCTGGGACATGACTTTTTTGTAGCCCTTCACGGTTTCAAAACCTCTGACCACATTGGAAACTATCCACGGGAAGTTCTGGTTATGCATGGCAGCGAAGACAAAGTAGTAGCAAAAGCCTATGTCGATAAACTTCCTTCCATATATCCTCACGCAGTATTAGAACTGTTCCCAGGAGAGGGACATGGATTCACCAAAGCAGGAAATCAGCGTGTTGCACAGATGACATTGGATTTTATTGAAAAATATAAAAAATAAGTTTCGCTAATTCAACTCACACATCCTCACAATCTTGTGGGGATGTGTCTTATAGTAGCCTTATGTATAATGGCTGCACTGTTGTGTACAATTCCGATTGTGTAATCACATAATTTTAGGGTAACATTTGTTGTGATAGTTTATTATTTTATTCTCGGCAATCCCCTATAAATACTAAATTTTCTGTATGTATTTGATAAAAGAGAATTATTTGCAGCATTAACGACTGCCCGCACATCTGTAATTTTTGTTATATCACCTTTTACTGTCTTTATTATATACATCAGCTCCATCCTATCCAGATATCATTTCTTAGTCCCAAATATCTGTATATTCATAATCAGTATTCCTTCGTTATCTCTTCATCTATTCCATACATAGCCTTAAAATGTTCGAGGTCAGCCGGACTTTTTATCAGCATTACCTCTTCTATCTTACCTGTATGTATATCCTTAAATCCTGCAACCTGCTCGCCATTACAAATGCTTGCTTTGATTACCGGCTTCTTGTTTTCCTTATCATAAGACTGTACTACACCTTTCTTCTTAAACAGCCCCATTTTGATCACCTTTCTTCGCCTGTGCCAACAGCACAAGCTTCTCAAATGACTGTGCAAAACGCTTGTCATCTTCACTTGTCCGCTTCTTTGTGTCTCCACTTCCGCTTTGGTACGCGCAATACCGATGTCCACCGGACATCGTGCGCCCCTTCGTTGGTGTCTGCTTACCATCATTCGGGATTATTGCCGTAGCTTCTCTCTTGGCAATAAAATTCTTTGCATGTTGCCGAATAGTATCCATTCCTTTTTCATTTATGTAATCTATATCTTTCTGTTTCAAATGAAAACTGCTCCTGAACTTCGAGGCTTTGAGATGGTAAAGCTGACATTCGCAATCCGCTTTCGCTGCTTGCTCATGAACGCAGTCGCTTTGCGAACTGTCAGTGGGAGCTTTTAACTCCCACTGACATAAGCATCCCCCTTACCCACGCTTAGTGCTCTACACACTTGATGCGGGGGATTGCTTATTCTGCGTTCACATACATACTACAGATACTTACGTTTTTTGAAAGTATATTCCTTAATTCCTACCATGTCAATAGGAATTAGAAAATTTCTTATGCAAAATATTCACATTTATATAATAAGCCGTCACAAGCAGAATCGCCGCTGCCGTCCAAGCCAGAATCTCCGCATAGAACACGCCCTCCTGCCCGATAAGTCTCGGAAGAAGCAGCGCCGCTGCCGTTCTCATAACGAACTCGGCAATTCCCGACAGCATCGGAACGACCGTGTTTCCAAGCCCCTGAAGTGCACTCCTATATGAGTGAAGTGCATAGAGCACAGCAAGAAAGTAACTCATTATGCTCAGATAATGGTATGCAATTCCAAGCACCTCATCGACCTGCCCTGTCTCGCTTGAAATAAAAAGACAAAGTATCGGTTTTCCGAAAACAAGCATTATAAGTGACACGGCAACCGATGTCAGAAGTGCCATTATCACCGCACTCCTCATTCCTTTTTTTATTCTCATGAAATCACCTGCACCGAGATTCTGTGCCGTATATGTCGTGATGGCAAAGCCGAATGAGGTTGCTGCCGTCTCAAGCAGACCGTACATCTTGTTCGCCGCAGTGAATCCGGCAACAAAGAGGAATCCGTAGCTGTTGATTACCGATTGGAGTATCATTCCCCCGACACTTATTACCGTATTCTGAAACACAATCGGAATGCCGACAACAAGAAGCTTCTTCGACATCTGAGCATGCACGCTTATGTCCTTCTTCTCAATCTTCACAATACTTATTTTTCTTATGGCATTAAGACAGTAAACGAATGACACAGCCTGTGCAATTATCGTCGCCGACGCCGCACCGATTATTCCCCATTTGAACACAAGCACGAATAAAAGGTCGAGAACCACATTAGTAATCGCAGCCGTAATCATCGCCATGAGCGGAGTCTTGCTGTCGCCAAGTGCTCTGAGCAGTGCTGCCTCAAGGTTATACATGAGACTGACCGTCACACCTCCGAGCATAACTCTTAAGTACTGCTCTGCTCCCGCAAAAATATCCGATGGTGTATCAAGAAGCATAAGTACCGGTGTTATTGTAAGCTCTCCTGCCACCGTAAAAACCAATGCCGCTATAGCGGTCAGCACAATCGAATTGCCTATCGCCGCCTTCAGCCTCTTCTCATCGCCTGCACCGTAATACTGTGCAAATATAATCGAGAAACCCTGAGTAAGTCCGGTGACAAGCCCGACAAACATCCAGTTAAGCCAGTCTGCGGCACCAAGTGAAGCAAGTGCATTTATTCCTACACCCTGTCCGACAATTATGGTGTCGACCATTGTATACAACTGTTGAAAAAGACTTCCAAGCATAAGCGGAAGTGCAAAAAAGAGCAGTAATTTTACCGGCTGCCCTTTTGTCATATCCTTTGTCAGTTCTTTCTTATTCTCCATCTAATCCTCACTTCTTAAATACTTTATCCATGTGCATCTATCTCTTGACAGTATTATATTTCCTTATGATTTTATTCTGCTTATATATATAGTATATTATCATCCCTGTTGCAGTCACACTCCATGTCGCCGGATAGCAGAACACTATCTGCTCAAGCGTGCCGTGAGGCACTATAAAGAGCACCCACACTACACGGAATGCACACACACCAAGCATTGTCATGAGCGTTGTCACGAGCACATGCCCCTGTGCCCTCAAGGAGCCCGACAGAATCTCTATGAACACAAATATAAAATATGCAGGGGAAATAACATGCATAACCCTTATGCCAAGATTTATAACCTCTGTCTCGGATGTAAATATTCTTAACATATATCCTCCGAAGGTGAGTGCAAGTGTGCTGAACAGTACAGCTGCACATATATCCATCAAAAGGCACTGCATGGTTCCTTTTTTTACTCTGTCATACTTTCCGGCACCGAAATTCTGTCCGACAAAGGTTGTTGCAGCTATACCAAATGCTGTATTTATCATCCAGTACATGCTGTCAATCTTTCCGAATGCCGACCATGCTGCAACAGTGTCGACACCGAAGCTGTTGAGTGCTGACTGCACAATTATGTTGGACAGGCTGTACATGCTCGACTGTATTCCGGTCGGAAGTCCTATCTTTAACATGGACGGAAGCACATCGCCGTGAAGCCTTATCTCCTTAAGCACAAGCTTCATTCCCTCAGTGTGATACATAAGTGCTCTCGTAACCATAATTGCGCTGACGAACTGTGCAATAAATGTTGCTACAGCCGCACCTAACACGCCCAGCTTAAACACACTGACAAACAGTATATCAAGTACAATGTTAATCCCACAGCAAATAACAAGATAATAGAGCGGTCTCTTTGAATCACCGATGGCTCTTAAGATTGCCGAACCCATGTTATATACAAAAATAAATACAAGACCCGCAAAATAAATCATAACATACATTGCAGAATCATGAAGCAGTTCCGCAGGAGTATTCATAAGCCTCATAATCGGAACGGTCACTGCTATTCCGATAAGCCCCGCTGCAATACCTCCTATTATGGCAAATGCATACGCTGTGTGCAGTGCTCTGTGTATCTTTTTTGCATCACCTGCACCGTAGAATTGAGAGATAATTACCGTTGCTCCGGCTGATAAGCCCGTAAAGAATCCAACAACAAAGTTGATAATCTGGCTCGATGAGCCTCCCACACTCGACAGTGCTTCCTTTCCCGCGAACTGTCCCACAACAACGGCATCCACCGTATTGTACAGCTGCTGAAAAAATGTTCCCACAAGAATCGGAAAGAAGAATATCAATATCTGCTTCCATATTGTTCCCTCTATAATTCCGTTCTTTTTTGTATTTTCATTCATTTTATCTGACCTCTTAATTTCATTGCTTCAACACATAAGCTGAGCCTTACGGCTCAATCCTCAATCCGCTGCTTCAACAACAACCATTATTCCGTCCGTAAAGCTTATCTGTGCCTCATCCGCTGTTATCTCATTGCTGATTCCAAGTGAATTGAATTTATGCATGGTATAGTTCTCAAGTGTATATTTAAAACCCTTAAGAGTTACATTTTTAACTTCCATGCTGTACGGTATGAGCGATACATACCTGCCGAACTGTTCAGCCTCCCGTATAACAATGCCGGAATCAATCATCCTGATTCTGTTATTAGCATCAATTATCTGCATGGGAATTTTCCTTTCAAGACCTATCCCCAGAAGTTCTATATTCGCGAGCATATGGTCTATTCTGCTTCCCGTCGCTCCGAGAAGTGTAATGTCCTCCGCTCCATTCTCTATTGCAAGCCGAATTGCCGCCTCGGTATCGGTATCATCCTTCATCGGATTAAGCTTAATCCAATGTATATTATCTTTATTTCTGAAAAAATCCAAAGTCTCAGCTTTTACCGAATCAAAATCGCCGATTATCATATCCGGCTTAATACCCGCTCTTTTATAGAATTCCATTCCCGAATCGGACGCAACTATTCCTTCAAAGGAGTGTTCATTTATCCACCGGATTGCAAAACTGTCGTCAATCTGTCCACCGGTGACAATCAAATAATTGTTCATAATTCTACCACCAATCGCTGTCCCAGAGAATCGTGAACGGTCCGTCATTCTCAAGCTCCACCTTCATATCTGCACCGAAGCTTCCGCATTCGACCTTGCCGAATGTCTCAACGCATTTTTCCTTGAAATACTCATACATATCATTTGCAAAATCCGGTGCTCCCGCATTGATGAAACTCGGCCTGTTGCCCTTTTTGCAGTCAGCGTACAGCGTAAACTGTGATACGACAAGCACTTCACCTCCGACATCTGCAAGCGACAAGTTCGTCTTTCCATCCGCATCCTCAAATATTCTAAGTGTCGAAAGCTTCTTCACATACTTGTCAGCCATCTCCTTAGTATCCCCATTGGCAACACCAAGCAGAATCAAAAAGCCTCTCCCTATACTTCCTATTACATTCCCATCCACTTTCACACACGCATGGTTAACGCGCTGTATAACAAGTCTCATTCTTATCCCCTTCCTGCATACTGCAAGCCTTGCTTGCAGTACTGCCACCAATAAGTAGTTTGAAAATTTTATTTTCAAACTTATGTCCTCACAATATTCAATAATTTGTAATTATTCAAAGCCATGCAAAATCACTTTCTTCGAATGTTTTTCTGAGTCAATGATATTCGCAATCCGCTTCGCTGCCTGTTAATATAAAATCAATGCTTCACATCTCTTTATTTTATAAATACATTACAGCATAGCTGCACCGATAATTCCTGCATCATTATCGAGCCTTGCAAGCCTAATGTCCGTATTTTTCGCTGAATTTTTTGAAAATATCTTTCCTGCCACCTTCTCCTTCACAGGTTCAAGCAGCATATCTCCTGCCTTGCTTACCCCACCGCCTATGCAGATAAGTTCAGGCTGAAGTATATTGATAATGTTGGCAATTCCTTCTGCAAGATATTCGGTATAATTTGAGAACAGCTCCCCGGCTGCCTCATCCCCAAGCTTAACCGCATCAAATATGTGTTTTGCCTCAAGCTTCTCCATATCACCGCCGCACAGCTTCAGAATCGCAGAGCTTTCTGCCTGCTTGTCCGTGCTCTCTTTTTCAAGCATCCTCCTTGCATCTCTTATAAGTGCCGTCGCGGAAGCATATGCCTCAAAGCAGCCCTTTCTTCCACAGGTGCACTGCTCACCGCCCATTTTTATGACGGTATGTCCAAGCTCCGACGCAGCAAAATTGATTCCCTTTATAAGCTTTCCGTCAAGTATTATTCCGCTCCCTACGCCAGTGCCGAGTGTAACCATGACAAAGGATTGCACGTTATAACCTCCCGCAAGATACTCGCCGAGTGCCGCCACGTTGGCATCGTTGTCAAAGCGAACAGGTATCGATATCAGCCCGCTTAACAACTCTATAAATGGCACATTCTCAAAGCGGATATTGTTGGAGTATTCCACATACCCCGTATCCTCGTTGATTGTTCCCGGAACACCCACTCCGACAGCCTCTATTTCACACTGATTTAATCCGTTTCTCTCACACAATTTCTCAACGAGCCCGGCAATATCCCTTATAATACTTTCCGCAGGTCTCGGAACATTCGTCTTCACGGATTCCCTGTCTAAAATTCTGTACTGCCCGTCGACAAGTCCTGCAGCTATATTCGTACCACCCAGATCCACACCTATCCTGAACATATCTCCTCCGATTTATGTCTTAGTCTTACACCTGCTATTTTATATCCTCAGCACATACACATTCAAGATAAATCTTACTTTTACTTTATTTTTTTATGTCGAGTCTTTCCACCACAAAATCATAGAAATGTCTGACCGCGGGAGACATGTACTTTCCTGCATCATTCACCATAAAAAAGCTTCTCTCATACGACGGTGATGTTATTTTTAATATCTTTACATCGAGCTTCTGAAGCATATCCATATAAGGAACAATCGCAACACCAAATCCTGCTGCAACCAGACCTGCTATAACCTCATCCTCCTCAGTCTCATACGCAATCTTCGGTGTCAGCCCTGCTCTCACAAACATATCATCAATCACTTTTCTTATTCCCGAATTCTCATGAAAATACACATAATCAAAGTCTGCCGTCTCATCAAGGCTTACCTCATCGCGCGTAGCAAGCGGATGTGACGACGGTGCTATGAGCACAAGTTCCTGCTTCTTAACAGGAATTGCCTTAAAGCCAAGCTCCTTGGGCGGTTCGGAGCAGAAAAGGATGTCATACTGCTCCTCCTTCATCCCATCAAGAAGCTTCCCAGTCACATCTGTGCTGAAGGTAAAGCCGATATTCTTTTCCGGGTTTTCCTTTAGAAATTCTGCCGCAAGTCTGGGAATGAATTTGATGCCAAGTGGTCTCACAAAGCCGAGTCTTATCATTCCTTCCCCGGCTGCACTTCTCTTAATCGCATCAACACCTGCATCAAGCGTTCCAAGTGTGCGTTCCGCACAAGCCAGAAAATCCTTGCCGAAAGCGGTCAAGGTCGTATTTCTCCCTGACTTTTCAAAAAGCTGCACGCCAAGCTCCGCCTCCAACTGGTCAATCGCATGGCTGAGGCTCGGCTGTGTAATGCACAACTGCTTTGCAGCTCTGGTATAGTGTTTTTCATGAGCCAGTGTGACAAAATATCTCAAATAAAACAAATTCATGTTGCGTTACCTCCCTTACCGCATATTATACCGCATATTATATAGATAGAATCTATAATTTCATATAAATTATTAATTTGTCATCACATTATGAGGTGCTATACTGAATAGTATTATCACAATACAGATTGGAGACAGACATGGACAACAGCATAACCGCAGCCGTTTCTGCGGAAACCCCTAATAAAAAAATAACCTTCCGCGGTGAGCTTGCACTCATCGTTGCAATATTAATCAACAGCTTCAGTGTAGTGCTTATGCTCTACTCAGATGCGGGAATTTCCGCAATTTCCAGCGTTCCCTATGCATTCTCGCTTGTATTTCCGAAGCTCACGCTCGGAACATGGACATACATATTTCAGGGAACGCTCATCTTAAGTCTTATGATTATGAGAAAAAAATTCGTGCCGACATATCTGTTCAGCTTCGTTGTAGGCTTCGCCTTCAGCATGCTCTTAGACGTCAACAAGGCATGGATTAACATACTCCCGACAGCTATCGGATGGAGAATCGTGTATTTCATCATAAGCTATCTTCTCCTGAGCGTCGGAATAGCACTATCTAACCGCTGCAAGCTCCCGATTGTTCCGACAGACCTTTTCCCAAGAGAGCTCGAAGACATAACAAAAGCCGGATACCCTAAGATAAAGATAGGCTTTGACGTGATATGCCTTGCCGTCACAGCTCTCTTAACCTTCATATTCCTCGGAAGACTCTACGGTCTTGGAATCGGAACCGTGCTCGCTGCCTTCACAATGGGAAAGATGGTCGGAATTGTAGGAAATCTGATTGACAGAAAATTCTCATTTACTTCATTTCTCAGCAAGTAACTTTTTACCCCATATCCTGTGGAAAAGAATAAATGCCACCAGCGCAGCCGTACATTCCGTTATCACGAATGCCCACCACACTCCGGCTGCGCCGATTGCTCTGCTTAATATAAACGCTGCAGGGATTATAACCACAATATATCTCAACAACGAAATCACAAGGGACGGAACACCCTCACCAAGAGCCTCAAGCGTTCCTGAATATGTCACTGAAAGCGAGGATACTACAAAGCCCAGACATATAATTCGAAGTGCCGTGCAGCCCTTTTCTACCGTGTCTACGTTCTGTGTAAACAGCCCCATAAGCTGCGACGGTATTGTAAGACATGCCGCCATACCCAGAGCCATGAGTACCGCCGTCATTGCCAGCGAAAGTCTGTATACCTTTTCAACTCTCTTATTCTCCCCTGCACCATAATTATATCCGACGAGTGGTCTGATTCCCTGAATAATTCCGTTTGCCGGAAGATAGATAAACGTCTGTAATTTGTAATAAACTCCAAGCACAAGCACATAACTTTCCGAATATGCCGAAAGAATTCCGTTTAATGCCGAGATGAGCACTGACGGAAGTGCCATGTTGAGCGTTGCCGGAATTCCTATTCCGTACATGCGCCCACACACTTCTTTATCAGGCTTTAAGCTTTCCCTGTTTATCTTCACAGGAAGCGGCTTAACTCTGTCAAAAATGATATAGGCAAGCAGTGTGAGAACCTGTCCGATTCCTGTTGCCACCGCTGCACCTCTTATTCCCATTCTGGGGAAAAATCCAACTCCGAATATCAGCATAGGGTCAAGCACTATGTTCGCAACAAATCCGATAACCATACATATCATGGTCTCTTTCATTCTTCCGACCGACTGGAATATCTTTTCATAGGTTATCCCCACATTCACAATCACCGCAAAAAGAAAAACTATATTGGAATATTCAACTCCCAAATCCACAACCGACTGTTTCGAGGTAAATGCACCAAGAAACGCCGGCATGCCTATAAGACAGAGCACCATTATAATCAGTCCGTGCAGCACACTGAACATAAGTCCCTGCGTAGCTGCCTTATCAGCTTTCTTCTGCTGCCCTGCTCCTAAGAAAAATGCAATCATCGCATTGATTCCCACACCGAATCCTACAGCAACCGATGTCATAAGGTTCTGAGCCGGAAATACAAGCGAAAGTGCCGTCATCGCGTCCTCTGACAGCTTCGCAACAAAATAACTGTCCACAATATTGTAAAGCGAACTGAACGCCATCGACAGCATCATCGGAAGCGCCATCGAGAGCACCAGAGGAAATATCTTTCTCTCCTTCATAAATGTCTGATTCATATTATTCTCCATTCCGGGCATAACAATCTGCCCTTTTCATATAATAAAACGCGCAAAAAAGCCACATAGCCTGTTAAGCTATGTGGCGAAAAAAGACTTCAAATCTTGAAAAATCCACACCCGATGGGTTTTATGAAGCTATTATATATGATTGTATTCATAAAATCAATATATATTAGCAAATTATGCATCTATTCAATCATCCTGTACAGCTCTTCATGTGCCTTATCGTGGTCTGACACATGAATGCCGTTCAAGCCGCAGGCGATTGCGGCTTCCACATTTGCCTTGGTATCATCAAGAAATACACATTCTTCTGCGTTAAGTGAATATTTTTCCACAATTCTCTGATATATCTTATGATCGGGCTTGATAAGCTTCTCCTCGTATGAGAACACGCCTCCGTCCATCATAGGGAGAAAATCAAGCTGCTTTTCAGCCTGAATGCGCATGTGTTCTGACCAGTTGGACAAATACAATACCCTAAATCCACGGCTCTTTAAATCTGCAATGAGCGGCTTGGTAAAATCATACTGCCACAGTGCACCGCCCGCAGCATTCCAGAACTTGAGGATATCAGCCTCTATTCCTGCTCCGTTTTTATAAAAGGCTTCAAGGAGCTGCTCCTCACTCCATACTCCTCTGTCCACTTCTGCCCAGACACCCTGATAAAAAAGAGCATTCTTGATTCTATCCACCTTGGTGCAGTCATTGAACATATCCATAAGGTACTTATCCCAATTATAACCTACCAAAACTCCGCCAATATCAAATATAACTGTATTAATTTTCATAAAATTCTCCCACATATCATGCATGTACCGGCTTGATAATCCGTATAAGTTCTTTGTTAAGCATTATAGTCCTGTTCCACGGATTGATTATAACACCGGAGATTCCCTTTGCATCAAACACCGCATCGAACAGCTTGTCAATATCTGTCAGGAAGGTCGACTTCACGCTGTCAGCTCCCTTAAGTTCCTCATCAAAGCTTGTAAATGCCGACCACCACAATGCTCCGTCTGCTGTTTTTACTGTCTGAAGCTTCATCTGCGTACTCTCAAGCGACGGCTCAACCGCAACTACCAACTGACCGCCCTCCTTCATACGTCTGCGGATAACCGTCAGCGTGTGCGCAAGTATCTCCTGTGACGGCTCATTTTGAAGTGCAAGAACCGCCTCCTCTATTTTATCATTCCCGATAAGTCCTTCATCCTGAGTTCTCTTATTCATATCCATACCTGTTTCCTTTACATGATGTTGAGGTCAAAAGGTATTTTGACCTTTTGACCCTGATATCTTTATATAATACTATATATTTTTAACACATACAGCCAATAATCTGTATATCCACTTATATCGTGGCTGCGAAGCATTCTTTTATCTTCTTTGTTATTTCGGCGTCAATCCAGCCCTTCACCGCCATATCCTCCAATATGGCACAAGCCTTTTCATGCGTCATTCCGCTCTTGTAAGGTCTCGACTCCGTGAGTGCCTGATATATGTCAACACACGCCATTATACGCTCCGGCTCATTAAGCTCTGCCCCTGTCCTGCCAAATGGATAGCCTGTTCCGTCAAGCTTCTCATGATGAAATGCCGCCCAGTCGCGCACCTCCTCAAAATCTTCCACGTCGGACAGTATCATATATGTGTATCCCGCATGATTCTTCATTCTTGAGAACTCCTCATCACTAAGGCGCCCCGGCTTCTCCAAAATCTCATTGCCAATCGCCATTTTTCCGATGTCATGCAGTGCTCCCGCCATATAAATCTTCTCGATATCTGCTTCCGAATACCCCATATACTCAGCAAGCTCCGCCGCCTTCTGTGCCACGCCGAGCGAATGCTTTCCGGTAAATTCCGACTTGTAATCAACAATCTGCGCAAAGAAATCCGCTATATTCTTACATGTGTTAAAATCACATGAACGCTTCTGTCTCGGTATCTTTTTCCATAACTCCTCCTCAAACGCATCCTGTGACATACTCACAAAATTTTCTTCCGAAAATACGTCAAGAAAAGCATCAACGCACTCACTGTCAAAAAGAATATCCCTGTTCTTTCTTATAAAGTTCTGTGCTTTAACCCAGTTCCCGTCGCTGAAATCACACGAATTCCCTATTACATCCACCATATCGCAAATGTGGATAATCCTTGCAAAAAGCGGAATCTCATCCCATCTCTTTCCAAAAGGTCCCGTTCCGTCGGCATTCTCATGATGGTATAAAATAACTCCCGACATATCCGTGTCAAACGGAAGCTTCTTTATATTCTGTTCACCGTATATACAGTGAACACCAAGCTTCTTAGGTGTAATCTCCGATACAAGCTCAGACATCGCATTCCTGTCATATTCTCCCTCCGCATTTACTGCATCAGGTTTCTTCTGCACCTCCTCTGAAATATACTGGGTGAGTGCATTGTCATGAAGCAGCGCACATATAGCCAAATCCTGCAATGCTCTTCCCTTTATTCCCAATCTTTCCGCCATACACACACTTATGTACGCCACGCGCTTGCCATGTCGGTTCGTCACATGTACAAGCTCCGCCTCTATGCAGTCAAGTGCATACGAACATGCACTGACAAGACCAACTATATCAAGTTCCATATAAACACGCTCCTTTACTATATTCTCTCATACGCAATGCGAGGTGAGCCGTCCGAGATATGAATAATTCCACCGCATAAACTCCCTCGCATAAGAGTATATCTCTAAAATTCTCGGCAAATCATTTTTATACCCCTGCATACTGCAAACATTGCTTGCAGTACTGCTACCAATAAGAGGTTTGAAAATTTTATCTTCAAGCTTCTCTGCCTTTACAATTCTCACATTATTCATATCTGCTTACCCCATATACCAGCTATACTTAATATTAAAAGCCAATTACAGCCTTCTCACCATCGCCTTCACTTCTTTGTCGGGCGTGAGCGATTCACATATCTTGTTTACTGCCTTCCTGTATGATACGTTATCAAGCCTCAAATGCTCCTTGTCTGCGAGAAATTCCCATATTCTTGCCGGAAATGTCACAAAGCACTCTGCAAGCAGCCATCCTGCTGCCATCTGTGTGTAATATCCGTTGCCCGAAAAGTCCCTGTTCACAAGAGATAATATCTCCTTGAGGTATTTTCCTGTGGCTTTCTCACCATTCACATATATATCCTCACGAGTAACCTTTTTCATTCTCGGCTTCTTATTCCCATACTCATCAATCTTGAGATAATGGTCAAGCAGCATAATAAGTCCCACTCTCGCCCTGTACTCATCATACGACATCGTACATTCCCTTATATACGGCAAAAACTCGTCCCTGAAGCTGTCCATCACCCTGAATTCCACACAGAATCCGTCATTCACAGCCCAGTTGTTCACAAGGGGCACGAACTGTTCAAAATCAGCCAGTGCTCTGTCAAAGTTCCTTTCCCTTGCTGTGCCGTAACCGATAATATATCCTCTCAAAAGAGTTTCCTCATGGTAAATATCAGGCTCGGCTAACAGTTTTCTGAAATCCTCATTATCCCTTACCAACTGCTTGGCATATTTTTTTAGTATCGGCTGTCTTACACCAATCAGATTATCACAGCCCGGTATCAGCGCCGATGTAAATGCGGCATAATTTCCTTTATCCGATAGATTAACCAATTCATTTCTTATGTACTCAAGCATATGTCATCAGCCCCATCTTATTTTAGTCTATCATAAAGCACTGTTTCTGTTCCTGCTTTCAAGTCAATTTTTTTCTTATGCAAAAGAGTCCATGATGCCTGATTTTTTGCGTAATCTGTCTTTTCTTCCGAAAAAAAAAGAACGGCAAAAATAATTATCTCCTTCATCATTAGATAAAAACAAATTAAAACATTTCTCATCACTGCTCTCTACTACTTTTATAATCAAAAAGGCTCTGCGTAAACAGAGCCTTTCGAACATTTTCTTTCGAGAATTAACCTCTAGCCAGATTGTGGTAAATGTTAAACCCTTATAAAGCTCATAAGGCACTGCACTCTGGCACAACACCTTACTTCACCGCTTGGCAGACACTCATGTTGCCTGTCTTTAACATTATATTACCCGCCTTCAAAAAATATGTCAATCCAATATTTTGATTTAATAAAAAATTTAATAAGGATTTAATATTTTCAAGCATTGTGGACATTTTTCCGCTATATATCCCCCTTAAGTCTCATAACCGACCTCTCAGCCTGAAAGCCTTCCGGGTAGTACTTCTTGAGCTTTTCAATATTAGCTTCAAAAATCTCCTCAAGCGGAATGTTAAGGGCTGTTAATGAGGACATCCTTTCGGTCAAGTTCAGGGTTCAACGTCCTCATGGCAAAACTCTGGTATTCATTTATTGTCATAATTCTCTCCTAATTTTTTACTTTGTCAGCACCTTGCGGCAGTATTGTATGATTTCTGAAATTTCAACAGCTTTTTTATCTGAGTAAAATTCATTCCATAATACTTTTCAAGCAAGCGCTGTACCTGTCTTTCACATACTCCTATCTTTTCTGCGAGCAGTGACAATGTCACATCATCACCTTTAGTCATAAGCTCCACTTCAATCCGTAAAAACCTCGCATCATTTAAATCTGCCATGTCTTCTTTTTTTGGCAATTTATATTCTTTTATACAGCCTCTTGTATATTCTGTCAAAATATATTGCAGATTACACTCTACCATGCTTTCATAACCAATATTTTTCTGCTCCAGTTCCTTTGCTATATTCAGAAAATACCTTTTGAATTTTTTCTGCTGTCCAATATAAAAACGATGCTCAAAAAATATATTTCCCAATATGTCATTTGTCTTTTTACCGGAACACTGAAGATAGCAATGTACCTCTGTCAGAGGGTCTTCCTTATGGGTTTTCTGCTCATGATATACATTCGGTCCTGTAATAAAGAACATTCCTTCACGCAAATTATAACTCTTTTCTGCTGTCAGCAGTTCACCTTTTCCTCCGACAATATAGTGAATCTCATAACTGTTTTTTGAGTGAACGTGTCCGGCAATATCTTCTGTCAGCACGCCCAGACCTCCCTGTATCCATTTAAATTCATACCCACGCCAATTAATCTTCATCTTTTCATTCCCTAATTACAAAATCAATGAATTTTCAAACGTCAATCCAACCTGTCAGATACGACATTTTTCTTAAATATATGTCGTGTTCATTTTTTATTAATTATGATATATTGACTTCAATAAATCAAGATATTTTATAGGAGGAACGCTATGAATCACAAGGAATATCTCAAACTGATTGATGACACAATTGCCAACGGCAGTTATAAGGACAACTGGACATCACTATCCAACCACAAAACTCCTGAATGGTACTATAAGGCTAAGTTCGGAATATTTATACACTGGGGAATTTACAGTGTGCCTGCCTATGGCTCCGAATGGTACTCAAGAGCTATGTATGACCCAAATCATTCCGAATATGAGTACCATAGAAAAAATTTTGGTAGTCAAAAAGACTTCGGCTATAAAGATTTTATTCCTATGTTCAAAGGAGAAAAATTCGATGCTGAAGAATGGGTGAATCTCTTTAAAGAATCAGGTGCAAAATATGTAATGCCTGTGTGTGAACATCATGACGGATTTGCAATGTACAACACACAGTTCAATCGATGGAATGCGGTTAAAATGGGACCTTGCAGGGATATAGCCGGAGAGATTAAAAAAGCCTGTGAGAACAACGGACTCACTTTTTGTGCATCAACTCACAGAGCAGAGCATTATTTCTTTATGAACATGGGAAGAGCATTTGACAGTGATGTGACCGATGAAAAATACAGAGATTTTTATGGTCCCGCCTTTTTATGTCCTGAACTCTACGGAGATGAGCTTCACCGCACAACCGCCGACACTTTTTCTCCTATAGTGCCTACCACAGAATGGCTTGAAGACTGGCTTGTCAGAACGTGTGAATTGCTTGATAAATACCAGCCTGCAATCCTCTATTTTGACTGGTGGATTCACAATGCAGCATTTAAGCCTTATCTAAAAAAGCTATGTGCTTATTACTATAACCGCGCCAGCGAATGGGGCAAAGAAGTTACCATAAACTATAAACATGAAGCTTTTCCTCCTACTGTAGCGACATTTGATGTAGAAAGAGGTGCCCTGACTGACATTTCTCCAATTCCATGGCAGACAGATACAGCTATCGGCAAATGTTCATGGGGATACATAAAGAATAATGAATTTAAGACATCAAGACAGATTATCTGTGACCTGATTGATATTGTGAGCAAAAACGGAATGCTGCTGTTAAATATCGGTCCTAAGCCTGACGGCACTGTTACACCTGAGGAAACAAATGTATTGAAAGAAATCGGTGAATGGATGAGTGTAAATGGTGAGGGAATATATAGCACTGTTCCTTGGACAAAATTCGGTGAGGGAAATGTAAATAATTCTGCCGGATTTTTCCAGGACAATGACGAAAAACAATTTACCGCCTCCGATTACAGGTTCACCTACAATAATGGATTTTTATATGCATTCTGCATGCGCCCTGACTCCGATTCATTCGTCATAAAATCTTTGAAAATACAGGGAATTCATGATTTTGTAATAGGGAATGTATCTGTTCTCGGAAACAGTAATATACGGAACATCCATAGAAATGAACAAGGTCTGTCAATCCTGCTTGACAAAAAACCTGCTTCCGATAAGCCAATATGCTTTAAAATTGAAATCATATAACAGAACAGAGGGGCAATCCCCCTCTGTTCCAAAATAAAGCCATCTCTAATTCTGTCCCACATTCACAACCTCTATGCTCTTAGGAAGCACCTCACTCACATTGTCCTCCGTGAGTATCACTCCGCTCTCGAAGCCTGCAAAAGTAACCGCATACACCTCGCCGAACTTAGAGGCAGTGGTGAGGAAATATCTGTGTGCCGGCTGTGTGTTCTTCACTGCAACCTGCTTTACCATAGCTTCCCTCGCATCAGGCGTTGTAAAGCCGCTCGTCCTGTCGACGCCGTTTACGCCGAAAAAGCCCTTGCTGAAATGGTATTTCTGAAGATTTAAGACCGCCTCGGCTCCGACAATGGCATCCGTTGAGCTCTTAGGCTCACCGCCAATCAGGATTACACAAAAGCCTTTGTCCGCAAGACGCTTCGCATGCGAAAGTGCATTTGTCACATAGGTTGCCTTTTCCTCCCTGATATATTCAATCATCCATCCTGTTGTCGTCCCGGCATCAAGATATACGCAGTCATCCGGTTCAATTAAGGAAGCCGCATATTTTGCGATTGTCTGTTTTTCCACCGTCTGAAGCTCCTGCTTCTGAACCATGGATAGCTCCTTGTTCACAATCTGTGCCTGATGAAGTGCTATCGCACCACCGAACACCTTGGTAAGTCTACCATCCTTATCAAGTGCGATAATATCACGCCTGATTGTGGATTCAGAAGTGCCAAGCATCTCCTTGAGTTCAGCAACCGTTATGCTCCCCCTCTCATATACCAACCTTACAATCTCTTCCTGCCGTCTTTCTGTCAACATTTGTTTTTCCTCCAACTGCTGAGACAAAAAATACTATATTTCTTTTATAACATAATTATTTTTTCAGTGATGTCTCTCTGATAATTTTTCTGATTGGCAATACCCTTCCCGGTGATACCGACAGCTCATCGACACCCATTCTGATAAACTCCTCTGTGAGTGTGGTGTCAGCTCCGAGCTCGCCGCAGATTCCTGCCCATATTCCTGCCTTATGAGCATTCTCGACTGTCATCCGTATCATTTTTAACACTGCCGGATGATGCGTATTATAGAAGTCATCAAGCTTCGGATTCTGTCTGTCAACAGCAAGCGTGTACTGCGTGAGGTCATTAGTTCCGATACTGAAAAAATCAACCTCCTTCGCAAGCTCATCACTCACCATAACCGCCGCAGGTGTCTCTATCATAATTCCCTCAAGCACATCCGCATAGGCGATGCCCTGCTCCTTGAGCTCTGACTTTACCTCATTCATTATTTCCTTTATTTTTCTTACCTCATCCACCGAGGTAATCATCGGATACATGACTGCAATATTTCCATACACACCTGCACGGAGTATCGCACGAAGCTGTGTCTTGAATATCTCAGGCTGCGAAAGACATATTCTTATCGCCCTGTAGCCGAGTGCCGGATTTTCCTCCACGTCAAGGTTAAAGTATTCGATCTTCTTGTCCGCACCGATGTCGAGAGTTCTTATGATTACTCTCTTACCCGCCATTGTCTCCGCAACCGACTTATATATCTTGAACTGTTCATTCTCGGATGGAAAATCATCACTTTCAAGATAGATAAATTCACTTCTGAACAGACCAATCCCGCTCGCATCATTCTTAAGCACCATGGCAAGGTCGCCTGTACTGCCTATATTAGCATACAACATAACGTGCCTTCCGTCCTGTGTAACATCCTCTTTTCCCTTGAGGGTAAGCAGAAGCTCCTTTTTCTCGTCCTCTTCCTTCTTGCGCTTTAAAAGTCTCTCGTATGTCTCCTCGTCAGGCTCGATATAAATAACTCCGTCGAAGCCGTCGACAATGGATTCCTTTCCATCCATATCCTCAGTCAGCGTAAGTCCCGTATCGACAAGTGCCGGGATGCCCATAGTCCTCGCAAGAATCGCCGTATGTGAGTTCACGGAGCCATGCACGGTCACAAAAGAGAGTATCTTGTCCTTATCCATCTGTACAGTCTCAGACGGTGCCAGATCCTCGGCAAGCACAATCACCGGCTCTTCAGCATCAAGCCTTCCATCCGCACTTCCCTTTAAAATTGATATGAGGCGCTCCGATATATCCTTAACATCAGCCGCTCTTCCACGCATGTACTCGTCATCCATTGCGGAGAACATATTGGCAAAATTGTCAGCCGTCAAGCCAACCGCATACTCGGCGTTAACCTGCTGTGTGGTCATGATGTTTTTTACCGAGTCAATGAAATCATCGTCCTCAAGCATCATCTGGTGAACTTCAAATATCGCCGCATTTGCCTCGCCCACTTCCCTGCATGCCTTCTCGTACAATGCCGCAAGCTGTGTAAGCACCGTCTGCTTTGCCACCTCAAAGCGTGCCAGCTCAGCATCAATATCTCTTATCTTAACCCTCACGATTCTGTGCTCTTTTTTTGAAAAAACACTGATTTTACCTATGGCTATTCCGCCGAATACGCTCTTTCCGTGGTAAACCTGCATCCCATAACCCTCCAATCCCGTCGGCTGTTACTTCATCCATACATTATAATATACCGTAACCGTTCAACACTGACCCTCATATCATATGATGTTGGGGTCAAAAGGTATTTTGCCCACAATGATACCGGATTGCTTCGTGCTTTGCACTTTCGCAAGCAAGCTTGCTTCAGAGTTCTGACCTTTTGACCCTGATATCATCATATTATAAGTTAGCCTCCATAAAAGCCGCAATCACACTGTAAGCCTGTTCCTCGTCCTCTCCGTTAAAGCTGAACTCAATGGTATCTCCCTGCTTTGCTCCGAGTCCCATGATACCGAATATCTTCTTGGCGTCAACCATCATGCCGCCCTTTCCAATTTTAATTTCACTTGCAAAGCCCTTGGCTGCTTTTACAAGCTCGCCTGCCGGTCTTGCGTGGATACCCTGTGCATCCTTGATTGTGTACGAAAATGTCTTCATGTCAATTCTCCTTTCATTTGTTGCCGGACGTTGTGGGCAAAATTAAAATAATTAATATAAAACTACAATTTTATAAAATTAGTACATGATTTTAAGCTATTTTTTTCTTAAAAAATCCAAGCATCACCGTCGACACCGCTGTTCCGATTACAAGTGCCACAAGGTACATAAGTGCGTTGCCGACAACAGGGAATACGAATATTCCACCGTGCGGTGCCATGAGTGTACAGTTAAACACCTCAGATAATGCACCTGATACTCCGGCACCGATTATACATGCCGGAAGCACATGTAGTGGGTCGGAAGCTGCATAAGGAATAGCTCCTTCTGTGATGAATGCAAGTCCCATTATGAAATTGACAGGTCCCGACTGTCTCTCCTCCTTGGTGAACTTGTCCTTGAAAAGTATGGTTGCAAGTGCGATGGCACATGGCGGAACCATACCGCCTATCATAACTGCTGCCATTATATCATAGTTTCCTGCCGCGATGGAAGCCGTTCCGAATACATAAGCTGCCTTGTTGAAAGGTCCACCCATATCGACCGACATCATTGCTCCTAGGATAAATCCAAGTAAAACCTTGCTCGTTCCGCTCATGCTTGCAAGTCCTGAGTTGAGTGCAGTGTTGATTGCACCCATCACAGGTTCAACAACGAAATTCATGCCTGCACCCATAATCAGAATACCGAATACCGGATAGAAAAGTACAGGTGCCAGCTTTTCGAGGCTCTCCGGAAGCTTATCGCATATTTTTTTCAAAAGCAAAATCACATATCCGGCGATAAAACCTGCTGCAAGCGCTCCTAAGAAGCCGGATTTACCGTTTGCAGCAATCATACCACCGACAAATCCAAGTGCAAGTCCGGGTCTGTCCGCTATCGCTTCCGCAATAAATCCGGCAAGCACAGGAAGCATAAGCCCGAATGCCACACCGCCGATTCCCTTAAAAAACGCAGCGGCAGGTGTGATTGTACCGAAGTTGGCCCTCTCAGCAGTCGATAGGAGATTGATGTCCACACTCTGTCCGTCAATCAGGAATGCGATTGCAATCAGAATACCTCCGCCGACAACGAACGGAAGCATGTGGGATACGCCGTTCATAAGCTGCATGTATATCCTGTGTGCAAAGCTGTCCTTATTTTCTTTGCTCTGTACTGCCTGCTCTGTGTGATTGCCCGCTTTATATATCGATGCGTCCTGCTTAAGTGCTCTCTCAATGAGCTCATCCGCCTTGCTGATACCGTCAGACACCTGACACTCTATTACATGCTTTCCGTCAAATCTCTCCATCGGAACCTTGGCATCCGCCGCCACGATAATACAGTCGGCATCGGCTATCTCCTGCTCTGTGAGGACATTCTTCGCACCACCCGAGCCTCTTGTCTCAATCTTGATTGTGCAGCCTGCCTTAGAAGCAGCCTTCTCAAGTCCCTCGGCAGCCATGTAGGTGTGAGCTATACCGGTCGGGCATGAGGTAACTGCAAGAATTTTGCTTACTTTTCCCTCGTCGGTTTTAAGCCTCTCATCTATGCCTGCCTTCTCAGAATCGGCATCATCAATTATCTGCATGAATTCATCAACACTCTTCGCCGCGCGAAGTGCAGCAGTGAATTCCTCGTCCATAAGCATAACAGATAATTTGCTGAGCACATCGAGATGCACATTGTCCTTGGTGTTCGGCGCCGCTATAAGAAAAAGAAGTGTGACCGGCTCATCATCAAGCGATTCAAAATCAACTCCTCCCGGTATGACCATCGCCG
>ERZ826016.1419-NODE-1419-length-22663-cov-2.783572_pt1 | contig 22663 bp, 21 predicted proteins | sample MGYA00519872_ERZ826016 | MGnify/ENA primary metagenome ERZ826016 (study PRJEB31778, sample SAMEA3449218) | human gut metagenome | biome: human gut; feature: human-associated habitat; material: faeces | place: United Kingdom | collected 2010/2012 ... | reverse complement strand
CCTTTAGAATCCTGTAATTCGATGAACGAAGCTTTACCCATCACACGACGGCTCATGATACGCCCCGCTACAGAAACCTGGCGCGGTTCTTCTTCGTCTTTGAATTCAGATTTTATGTCTGTAGAGAAAGCATTGGTTACATACTCTGCGGCAGGGTAGGGTTCAACTCCCATTGCACGAAGTTCATTCAAACTATTACGTCGAATGATTTCCTGTTCACTTAGTTCTAATATATTCATTTCGTTATGTATTAACTCAATTTTGGAGGCAAAAATACGAAACTTTTCTCATATATCCTGTAATCTGTCTCTTTTTTGTATCTTTGCAGCTTCAAAGTAATAGGTATGACAGGACAAAAGACACCCACTGCGCTGGGGACAGAAAAGATTGGAAGGCTTTTAATGCAGTATGCTATTCCGGCAATTATCGCCATGACAGCATCTTCTCTTTATAACATGGTAGATAGTATTTTCATTGGGCATGGTGTGGGAGCAATGGCTATTTCCGGGTTGGCTTTGACTTTCCCGCTAATGAATCTTGCCGCAGCTTTCGGTTCATTGGTAGGTGTGGGAGCAGCTACACTGGTTTCGGTGAAACTGGGACAGAAGGATTATGACACTGCCCAGCGGGTATTAGGGAATGTGTTAGTTTTGAATATCATTATAGGATTGGCATTTACCGTACTGGCCCTTATTTTTCTTGATCCGATTCTTTATTTTTTTGGTGGAAGTGAGGCTACAGTTGGATATGCGCGCGATTATATGGTGGTGATATTGCTTGGTAACGTAGTCACACACCTTTATCTGGGATTAAACGCGGTACTGCGTTCTGCCGGCCATCCTCAGAAGGCGATGTATGCGACGATTGCTACAGTAGTCATTAATACCATTCTCGATCCTCTTTTTATTTATGGTTTCGGTTGGGGAATACAGGGAGCAGCTATTGCTACTATTACAGCACAGGTGATTGCACTAAGTTGGCAGTTTAAGTTATTCAGTAATAAAGAAGAACTATTGCATTTTCACCGAGGGATATTCCGGTTGAAAAAGAAAATCGTATTTGATTCTTTAGCGATAGGTATGGCTCCTTTTTTAATGAATTTGGCTGCCTGTTTTATCGTTATTCTTATCAATAAAGGACTGAAACAATATGGAGGAGATTTGGCAATTGGAGCTTTTGGCATAGTCAATCGGTTGGTCTTTCTGTTTGTTATGATTGTGATGGGCTTGAATCAGGGAATGCAGCCGATTGCTGGTTATAATTTTGGAGCACGGCAATATACGCGTGTGACAAGAGTACTGAAAATAACAATTTATGCGGCAACGGCAATTACTACTACCGGTTTCCTAATGGGAATGCTGATTCCCAATCTGGCAGTCTCTATTTTTACTACTGATGGAGAGTTGATTCGTATTTCCACGAAAGGGTTACGTATTGTGGTAATGTTCTTTCCGATTGTTGGTTTTCAGATGGTGACTTCTAACTTCTTTCAAAGTATTGGTATGGCAAGTAAAGCGATCTTCTTATCAGTTTCGCGTCAGGTCCTTATTTTGATTCCTTGTTTATTGATCTTACCTCAATTCTATGGGCAAGAAGGTGTGTGGATGAGTATGCCTATTTCTGACTTGATTGCGAGTTTGATTGCAGGAATTATGCTGTGGTGGCAGTTCCGCCAGTTCTCGTTGGTAAGCAGTAAAAAACATTAAGAATTTAAGGATGTAATAACTTATCTTTCTTGCTTTTCTCAAACTTTTCTCATACTTATGAGAAAAAATACTCATCACACTGAGAAAAAATACTCATTACTATGAGAATATCTTCTCACTGTAATGAGAAATAATACTCATTGAGGCGAGACTTTTCTTTAGTCTACCAATCGTATTTTTCGATGTATTTATCGTATACAGGTTTGAACTTAATTCCGTGTTTTAAGAAAATATCAGCAATCTGTTCTTGCTCTTTCGGATGTAGTAATCGTTGTTTATTGCGGATACGATAATACATACTACGTCCCATCAGTGAGTACATTTCTTTATGTATGGCAATGGCTGTAACATGTGGGATGTTATCCAGCAAATGATCTATCCCGGAGGCAAAAAGGGAAATGCAAAATGAGCTGAAGTAAGAACAATTAGTTTCGTTGCCTATAATGTGACTTGGATTGACTGCCGTGTAATAAGGGACGTCTTGGCTGATACAGAGTGTAGCCTGATAGCGAAGGCATTTGTTACGGCGTGGACACTTGTTGTGATTACAGTATAGATAATTCTTGGGAATGTCATTATAGTTGATCTTTTTTTCCATGATTTTAGAATTCTTTTATAGTTTGTTGTTGTTAAAAAAAGAATCGTATCTGTTTATATCGACAAAGGTAATAAATAATTCTGGTCAGGAACAAAGGTTTCATTTAAACTGAGGAAAAAATCAATTTCTTTTTTGGGTAATGCAACAGAGATAATAAAACGTCTGTTAATAAATTGTGGTTCATATCTGTAAATCTCGTGTACGTGGTCCGGATACTTAGAGATTAAGTGCCATCCAGTTATGAAAAAAGCTGTTTGGGTATATCAACTTTTATTTTATTGCATTTTTTTATTTCAACGAATGCCATGTTACTCGGAATTCTGTCTTTCAGTATTTCTACTTGTATGATGATTAGATCAGAATGCATTCCGTTGTGGCATTTTATACTGGCTTTTACATTCTTGTTAGTTTGAATAATAGGGCTACAATATGGTGTTCGTCGTTGATACTTTTGCCAATTTAATACCTTTATTGTGTGTTACATTTGGGGGTATGAAGCAGGATTTACATAGAAAATATGGCTAAGAAAATAGTTTATAGTTCTATTTGTTGGTAAAGCTGTTCATATTGATTGTTTTCCACTTCCTTATTTGCATCCATCACAAAAAATACTTAAATTTATAACGTCTTAAATTAATCATTATGAAAATTGTACAGATCTTTTAGACAGCAAACAAACCGTTGTTGGAGAACGGATTTGGATGGCCTCATCCGCAGTATCACTTGATGTCATGGGCGTTAAGTTGTCTGAGTCTGCGTGAAAACTATAATAACGTAGTCTTTTATACAGACAGCAATGGTTATAAAGTCTTTATAGAGTTGTTGAAACTACCTTATACAGATGTAGTGGTTCAATATGACGATCTGCTATGCCCCGACATTCATTGGGCCTTATCCTAAGATACTTACTTATTCTTTACAGAAAGAATCTTTTATTCATGTGGATGGCGACGTGCATCTTCCTCATTGGCTGGACGATTCCATAGAATCCGGGGCATTAATTGCTCAAAACATAGAGATGGGCAGTCAATATTATAAGAATATGATGAACGGTATTTTGCGGAGGGATTACCGTATGCCGGATTTTTTGCACAAGGCTTTGGAGCGTGATGTCATCCTTTCTTATAATGCCGGTTTTCTAGGTAGAAACGATCTTGATTTTATACAGGAGTACTGCCGGATTGCTTTTCAGTTTATAGATGATAATGGCTTGCGTGATTTCCATAGCCGGAATCTTAGTGTGAACAATAATCTCCTTATGACTATTTTAAAATTGAAATAATAATGAAACATATTATATTGTTGTTTGTATTATTGTCATTGTCCTGTGGCAATAGGAACAATAAAGAAACAAATGTAAATGATAATAGAGAGCAGCAACTTGCCACTTTGGAGTCGGAGATGATTAATTTCTTCTAATCGACGTTAGCAAAAAACTATGGAAATCGCTATGCTGTTGATCTGTTTGTAGAAGGTATGAACAGATATAATTTCAATTATCTGTTGGAAGTGGATAAGAAGCAGTTGAAAGAAATCAATGAGAAATTGTATGGAGATGGTTGGCTTTATTCTTACTTTTTAGATAAACAAATGTAGAATGTTAGTAGTTTGGATAAACAGCAAGAATATAACAGGGCACAAGTAGAATTGATGCCGCTTGCTTTAAACTTATTTCCGAAAGATGGCTCTTCTTATTATCGGAAAGAGTTACAACATGCTTCCCATCCGGCAATGAAAGAGGTCGTTAGAATCATAGAAGAGACCAGTGTACCTATTCCCTCTTTGATATGGGGACAACTAAACACTGATAAGCATCGTATTTGTAGTGATTTTAAATCAGACAGAGATATACAGATGTTTTTAATTCTCTATTTCTGGAACTATTTATGTTGTTTTGCCAATATTGACTTTTATACAGGGGAAGATAAAACAGAGTTCGTTATGAAAATGATTAGTAAATAATATGCTTATGTCACTATTTTCTTTAATTAATCATCATTCTCCGAATAAATTATTTCGGATAAAAGGAAGTCCATTCCTTTGCATTGCCATATTGTGTGCTTTCGCTTCTTGTGTCAGTGTGCCCGAAGCAGCTTTAGATATATCAGTGCAATTGGAGCAGCAACTTTATACGTTGCAACAAGCCACTCTCAGTATTGTGGAGAAAGCATATCAGGAAAAAGAGAAGTATATAGATAATGTCTGGTATCCCCAATATGTAGAAGATCTGTTTCAACAGCCCGTTATTGTAGAACTTTGGAATGAGGTTGTCCGTACAGACAATTTGGTAAATAGGATGGAGATGATCAAGACATTGAGTCAAAGTTGTATGGTTGAATATTTGTCTTGTAAAAAATCATTATAGACACCGATTGAGGAAGAAAAAGCCTCTACATTGAAGAGTCTGAATGAAAACTACGAATTGGCTATCAGGATGAATGTAGCTGTTATGAAGAACATAGCTTCGAGTCAAGCTTTGCAGAATGAATATAAAAGCTATTTGTCTAAAGTGACTTCTCTGGAATGGTTGGACTCAGGTATAGTCTTTTTTTTCAACGTATTGACCAAAAGATAGAGAAGGGAGCAGACAAGTTTCGGGATATCGGTGGGAAGGTGAAGGGTTTATTGATTATATAAAAGAATAGTACTATGAAATATTCGAAAGAAGAAATAGTCAGAATTGCAGGTATAAGGTTATTGTTGAAGGAAATTTCAACAGGCTCTTATAGAGGATAGTGGTATTTACTGTATCGATTCTTGGTATCAAAAAAGAGGTGACATAAGTTGCTTATTCCGATATTCTTTAGGAGAAATGCCTACGTATTGCTTGAAATATTTTCCAAAGAAAGACTGTGTAGGAAAATTCAGTTTAGCTGCAATTTCTTTAATACTTAGATCTGTGTTTTCCTACAATTGTTTTGCTTCTGTGATTACCATTTGAATAATCCATTACAGTGCACTGTTTCCAGATTTTTCTGTGATCACTGCGGAGAAGTAGCGGGGAGAAAGGCATTGTTTATCTGCGTAAAAGATGACGTCATGTTTCTGATGATAATATTGGAAAAGAGTGATCATGAAATTCTGAAAGATTTTATCCTTTTTATTTTTTGATTCGGTAGACTCTCACATCCTGTGACGGAACAGAATACTGAAGACCTTTGTGATCAGAAATAACAGGAGTAGAGGTCCATAATTCTTTTCCTTCAATGTGTTTATTAGGGGAGTATCCGATTCTTCTCATGTCCAAACAACCTTCCTTCACAGAAGTAATGTCGAAATTGAAAATGACAATATAAGTGTATTTATTGGTTTCCATCATATACATGCTTTCTGCTTTTTCCGGGCTCTGTGCCGTAAATCCTTCTACTGGATAAAAGGATTTCCCCAATCGGGCAATCTCATTAATCTCTTTGTTGGTGACCAAAGATGCTGCTTTTCTTCGAGCTTCTTCACTTCCCGGTATTGAGCCTTTGGTACTGAAATTATCTCCTAACATGTATATTCCGGTGATGACAGCAGAAGTAATTCTTGCACGATTGGCTCCTTCTTTATAATTCTCGGCTTCTTCCGGTTTATGCAATAAAATATGGTCTGCATCATTAAACGTGTATACGCGATCAAGCCACCAGCCGAAAGACAGGCTATTGAGCATGTAGTTTGTAGTTCCCCAACCTTGCTCGCTCATCGCTCCCCAAGTGTCGCAACTAATTCTACGGGAATTTCCGTATTGAGCCGGAAAAACAGGGGCAATGGACAGAGCCATGAACATATCATTACCACATAATTCAGATAAGTATTTCATTCCTTCATTGTATGCTTGTGTACCCGTAGTAACATCGGGATTATAGAATGAATCGGCTTCTAAAGAGCCGTTATTGATAAAATCTAGTTTTATATAGGTATATCCCCATTTTTTAAACTTTTCTATATAATGCTTCATTCGTGATTTCGTTCCCGGATGGGTAGGATCTACTGCCAGTGATTCTATTTTGCGAGGCTTTCCATTTGCATATAGGTAGATGTCTTTGTATTTCCATTGTTGGTCGGTCCCTTCAACGAAACCATCCGCATTACCGAACCAGTCCGAAAAAGGACACCAATAAATCCCGGCTTTCTGACCATTTTCTTTGCAATGTCGGGCAAAAGCTATTAATTGTTCTTCATTGAAATTATCCCAGAAAGAATCCAGTCCGATATAAATGGTATTGTCATTTTCAAAACTATTGGGTTGTAATTCTAGTTTGATGAAATCGGCAACATCAACAGCTCCCTCGTAATTTACCTTTGTAGCCATGGCGGCCCAACTGTTCCATCCGAAAGGAGTTCCCGAGTTCCATTGACGGGGAGGAGTAATCGCTGCATTCATTTCTCCGAATTTTTCCATACCTTTTCGCCAGTCATTGAAATAACCTACAAATATTTGGGGGGATTTCAGCCTTGTTCCCCGAACACTTCCATGTTCTTTAGAAGGACGATCCGATCGATCGCTGATATCGCGGGTTAGTTCATGAGTTACCCCTCCAAAACATTCAAGATGAGTAATATATCGGTCGTTCTCTCCTTGATAGCGGATACCTGTTTTCCAAGTATCATGTTCTACTGAACCGATCACCAATCCATTTCTGCTGATTCCATTGAATATTGCGGTTACTTCAAAGGAAATACCTTCCTCTTTTAATGGAGCGGATAAGTAACTTACGAAAGCATCATTATCATATGGCACACGCAACACTCTATTAGTGGAATCTTGGGGTAAAAAAGAGTTTTTCTCCGAGGTATATACAGGAGCTATATAATTACTTGTTATCTTTTCGTTGGCAGAGCAGAGCCATACTTCAGTAAGAAAATATTCTTTGCTCGAGTAGAAATAGTAATTTTGTTCTATCTTGATATTGGATAGGGGACCGTCAGAGTAGGTGATTGTGTATTTCTTTCCTTTTCCCACCCCATCATTAATTTTCTCTTTTTGGATTTCTGTGGTTTTGAAATCACAACTTCTGATCTCTGTTGTGTTTACCTTTGCTTTTACGAATGTTCCTTTCAGTATATTTTGTCCTTTGTAACTATAATCAATAGTACGGGTGGAAGGCTGATAAGAGATTTCCCAGTTGTTATTTTTGATTTTTTTATTTGCCCCCTGAATTAAAGGGTGGAAACATATCAACAGTAGGAGACTGATTACTAAATATCTGAAACTAGTGGCGAGAAACTTACTCATAGTTGTATTCAATTTATGAAGTGATTATTTAATCTAATTTAGGTATGCCTATAGTTGGAAAAAGACTGATTACAAGGACGCTCGTATTCTACTTAGTGATTGAGGAGTTATCCATAGGTAAGATGCAATATATTTTAAAGGTACATACTGCAATAATTCCGGAGTCTCTTTAATAAGTGTAAGATAACGTTCTTTTGCTCGTGGACTTCCTGTACTGATTAGCCAGTTCTCTTGTCCAATGAATTGACGTTCCATCAGACTAAGTCCCAAATTCGCTAACTCGATGGAAGAAGAAAACAAATTGTTCAGAACTGAACGAGAAACGCAATAAGCTGTACTGTCACACATTGCTTCAATATTGATAAGTGAATAGGCATTATCTACATATCCCCAAACGGAAAAAGCAGCTTCTCCTTCAGAGGCAAACCATATCGTTGTATCTACTCCGTCTTTATGGTAATATCCTCGCCAGATGCCTTTCTTTATTAAATAAAGGTTACTGTTCTTTGTACCTTCTCGTACAATTAATTCTTTTTTGTTGAAATGTACTTCTTCCATGCATTCCAATAAAAGTTGTACATTGGCTTCTGATACTTTGTACTTATTGCAAAGTTTCTCTATAAATATATTCATATTGCAAAGATACGTATCATTGGCGTACAAAAAAATGGTCTATCCGATAAATTTTAATGATAATTTTTGTGCTCCAATTATAGATATCAGAGTAGTAAAAACAAAATTCAATATATGTTTAGCTTAAGCTATTATGAAACTCTTATGTGTTATGCAATCTCCATCTTCAGATTTTGCTACTCATTTCTTAATTCGACGATCTTTCAGATAAACTCCGATAATATAGATTGTAGTTAATAACTCTGCTAAAGGCACAGCCAGCCATATACCCGGCACTCCCCAAAAAGGAGGTAATGCGAAAAATCCTATTAACATAAAGATAACTCCCCGGAGAAGCGTAATAATTGTGGCTCTTCTTGCCCGTTCAATACTTTGATAATAACCTATTCCCACCATATTGAATGCGAAGAAGATGTAACCGATTGCAAAATAAGGAATTCCTTTTTCGGCAATCTCAAAAGCTGCGTAGCTACGATCAATGAATAGAGCGACAATGTATTGGCTACAAAGAGCAGTAATCGCGAAAAAACATATTCCACACAGTAAGGCTGTCCGTATGGAAAGATAAAGAGTCTCGCGTACACGTATCGGTAAATCAGCTCCGAAATTATAGCTGATAATTGGTTGGGTGGATTGTGCAATCGCATTATATACCATGAAAATAATTGGGAAGAAGTAGCAGACAATACTGAATGCAGCTACTCCATCTTCTCCCAGATGGCGGATGAATACGTAATTTCCCAGAAACATCATACAGGCGATGGAGGCTTCACTGATAAATGCAGAAATACCCAGTTTGATCATATAGCCAATGTTACGTATGGTTAGCAACAGACTTTTTTGGCTCAATTTAATACGGTTAAGTCTAATGTAACGGGAATATCCGGTGAGATAAACAATTGTCATTAGGCTTCCGACGGTAATCCCCAGACTGGTAGCGAACGCAGCACCCATTAATCCCCAGCCGAATTCGAAAATGAAAATATAATCAAGTATGATGTTTAGCACAGCAGAAACTGCATTGCATAACATAGCATAATTGGGTGAACCGTCCAAACGGATGTAGAACATACCAGCATTCAGTAGTACATAAAAAACAAGGAAAGGAACATACCAGATCATATACTCCACTACGTCAGGCATTAGTCTCTCAGAACTTCCGAGTAATCGTGCCAATGGTTCCACAAAATAAAAGCATAGAGCTGACATCACTAATATGATGATTACTGAAACAGCCAGTGCTTGAGTAATATTGATACTCGCCACTTTGCGTTTTCCTTGGGACAGATGAATGGAGGCTACTACCGAAGCTCCAACTCCGAACATCAGTCCGATACCAGTAGTGATCATAAACAGAGGAGCGGTAATATTAACGGCTGCTAATGCATCACTACCTATTCCTTTACCTACGAATATGCCGTCAGTGATTACAAATATAGCAGAGAGTACCATTCCCAATACCGTAGGAATCAGTAATTTACGGAACAACTTAGAGATGTCCATGCTACCGAGATCAATACTATCTTTCATACCTTTTTATCTTTTATTATTTTGAAAACGATTGCAAAGGTAGACTGAACAGGTGAGATAAAAATTACCAATTGGTAATTTTTATAGGCTGATCTCTTTAAAGTCTCCTCCCACTGTGGTAAAAATAATCGGTATTTTCACACGATTCCCTTTTATTCAGATAGTTGATAAGGCTATTTGAAAACAACTCGTAGATCAAGAAGGCGAATTTATGGATAACCCTGATTGAAGGGTATGTTTATTTTATGCGTACTCTCATCTCCTGAGCATCGAACGTGACAGACTCGTTCCGGAAAAGTCTTTCGATATGTCCACTAGTTATCATTTCGGGAGTAAGAAGGGAATATAATTGCGGATTGTCTATCAACATGATAGAGTCACAAAGAGATAGAGCGATATCCAGATCATGCGTGGAGAAGATGATACATTTTCCTTTTTTCTCTGCCAATTTCTTGAGGAGCAGACACAGCTCATAGCGGTTAGGTAAATCAAGGAAAGCTGTCGGTTCATCAAGCAGAATAACGGGAGTATCTTGAGCAAGCGCTCTTGCAATCATGATACGTTGGCACTCTCCGTCTGACATTTTATCCATGGTCTTTTCAGCATAATCAGTCATACCTACCAATCGCATGGCTTCATCTACTTGCACTTTATCTTCCGATTGTAATTGTCCCAGCCAGTTGGTATAAGGAGCACGACCTAATGACACGACATCTTCACAACGTAAATTGGCAATACGCACTTTATCAGTGGTTACAAAGCTAATATTACGCGCAAGTTCTTCCGGCTTGAGTAACGAAATATTTTTATTTTTAAGAAGAATTTCTCCTTTCAAAGGCTTCTCCAATCCCATTATGGCACGAAGTAGTGTACTTTTTCCCGTACCATTGCGTCCTAATAAAGCAATAAGTTGGCTTCCTGCAATTTGAGTGGAAACTTTATCCAACAGCGTACGCTGTCCATATCCTAGTGTAAGTTCTTTGAATTGAATCATTTGATTATACGCAGATTTTTAGCTATTACCCATAAAATAACCGGTACTCCCAGTAAGGCAGTAATACAATTGACCGGTAATAAAAACTTCTTCGCGATAATGTCACAAAGTAACATACTGATCAGGCCTGTCAGCATCGTGCCTGGTACTAGTACTCGATGGTCAGCATTATTGAATAATAGTCGTGTGATGTGTGGAACGGCTAGACCAATGAATCCTACGGGACCGCAAAAGGCAGTTACTGTTCCGGTCAATAGAGCAGTAGATAAGAAGATTAGAGTGCGTGAACGTTTAATGTTCATTCCCATACTACGGGCATAATTTTCACCTAATAACAATAAATTAAGTGCTTTAATACAAGCAATAGAAATTAGTAATCCAATAAATAGTATGGGGATCATTATACATAGTTGGGTAACAGTAATATGGCTAAGCGATCCCATTGACCATAAAGTAAACATTTTCAATTGTTCAGCGGAACTCAAATATTGTAATATCTGAATAATAGCACCTGCTACATAACCGATCATTACTCCCATAATCAGAACACCCAAAATGTTTTTAACTTTCTGGCTGATGATGGCCACACCCACTAAAATAACAACTGCACCTATCCAGCCCGAACCTACGACTCCCAGTGATTGTAATAATGGGAATTCAACCCAACCTAGTAATGGAGCGCCTAATATAAATAATGCTACTCCTAAACCGGCACTAGAGCTTACACCGAGCAGATAAGGATCTGCCAGTGGATTTTGAAATACTGTCTGCATCTGTAAGCCACTTACTGAAAGGGCTACACCGACCAGAACTGCAACTATTACTCGTAATAGTCGGATAGAAAATAAAATGTTGCGTGTCATTTCATCACATTCGCCTCCCGTAAATACAGCCCATATTTTGGAAATTGGTATGAAAGTGTCCCCTGTTACCATATCTGTTATTATTAATAATATAGCAACTATTCCTAAAACTATGAATAAGAGTGATATGGATCTGCGATTCTGTTTCATTCTAAATGTCTATAATAATAAAGTGAATCGAATACAAGTTCCGGATGGAAAATATGAATGAGGTCACGTAGTACAATGTCTGGATGTACTACTGCGGATTCCCAATAATCATTGCCACCTGTCGGAGTGAGTCGTAAATTATTGTTATATACAGCCTTTTCTTGTACTGCTTTTGCATCTGCGAATTTAGGATTCACAATTTTTAATTCATCCAATGTAGAAACAGAGCCTACATTAATCCAAAAATCTGCTTTTTGTATAAGTCCGTATGCTGTTTCCAGTCCGATAGGAGAGGAAATATTGGAATTGTTCTCTTTATAGATGTAGTCCGCACCCGCATCGGTAACTAGTTGTGCCATGTAACTTTGAGTTGAAGGCATAACCCAACTGTCGTTCCAAGGTGTATTGAACATGACTGTTGGGCGCTGGGTTATTGAATCTGTAAGGGATTTGAGTGCATAATAGCGTTTGGGTATTTCCTGAAATACTTCGATACCCTTTTCCCGACTGTCTGTTATTTCAGATAGGGCAACGAGCCATTCAGCTTTTCCAAGTGGTGATTCTTCAAGGTATTCACCAACATACATATAAGGGATAAATAGTTCTTTCAGTTTATCCGTTACGGCTGTTTGTTCATCTCCAATACCGTATAATAGGACGACATCCGGTTTTAATCCTAGTAATAATTCATAATTGATCTCTGCGCCCATATCTTTAATTGAATCTTTATGTGCCCGAATGTAGGGATTGGATATATAATCAATGCCGGATGCACCAATAATTCGGTCGGTCTGTCCCAATATATCAAACATGGCAATGTAAGATGAGGCCATACAAACGATACGTTTGGCCCCGGCGGAAATTATAGGTCCGGTAAACCCTGTAGGAGGACGTTCTCCATGACGGGAAATGAAATAATACATTTCCACATCTTTGGCTCCTTGCCATGGGTTGGATACTTGTATCAAGGTACTTTGGATATTGTTCGCACCTAATATTTTGAATCCAGAAGCATATTGTGGAGTATATAATTCATGTTGAAATGCTTCCAAAAATGTTTTTTTACTGGGTATGCAACTAGCCAGAAAAAATAGGCAGAGCATTGGGAAGTATGAAATAGAATATTTTGTCATATTGTATGGGCTGATTCTATAATTATTATATTCTTTCTTATCTTATTTTTTCCATCGTGGATTGATACAGATTGTTAAACCATAATTTCTCCTTGGCATTGGACGACTTAATACTGATACATATTCTTCATTGAATAGATTGTAAACAGAAGCTTTAATAGATACAGCAGTCTGTTTCCATCTGAACCTTTTTTCTAAAGAAATGTCGTTCATATAGTAAGGAATTAATTCATCTCGTCTGGTATACAGTTCATTACTTGAAGTAGTGTATCTTTTGCTATAATAATTATATTTATAGATTAGATAGAAATCTTTCCAACTTAATTGTCCCATAATAGCGGATGAATATTCGGGAATATAAACAAGTTGTTTCCCTACAGATACATCTTCCGTACCAACCGGATCTCCGTTGTTAATAGCTTTTGTATGATTCCAGTTGGCATCCAGCCACAATGTCCAGTCGCCTAATCGCAATGATGCCTTTCCTTTAAGTTCGATACCATAACTATGAACTTGTTTTATGTTACGAGGAGTCCAATAGCCTTTAGGATGAACCACCCATAAAATCCAATTGTCAATATATGAGTCGAAAGCGGTAATTTCTCCTTTTAATGAGAAACATTCATCCGATTTTAATGTAAATTCGACTCCTGTATCATATGTGAATCCTTTTTCTGATAATAAGTCCGGATTTCCGCCGGGTTGAAAATAAAGATCGTTCAGAGTAGGGTAACGGTAATTGCGCGCTATAGAAGCTTTAAACATCAATCCATAGCGTGGCCAAAGTGTTATGTCAAGAAAACCGGCTGGTATGAAAGGAGTGAATTTGTCATCGTAGAATGTCTCTCGTAAGTCAACAGCCAGCCCTATACGGGAACAAGGACGATAGCGTATTGTTGCAAGTGCTGTTGCCTCGGGACGAGTCTCTTGATATCCCGGATGGTAAGCATTTACTTCTAAATTCTTACTATCTACATAATTGAATTTTCCATCTATGTATCCACCTATCATCCATTTCTCAGATGGAAGATATTCAGCATTTCCTGATACAAATCCTGAATAAATATAGCTACTTGCATCTTGCATTCTACTCATTTGCTCTTCGCCTATTCTAATATCATACGTGTATAACATATGAGTATAAGTATATCCCAATTTACTGGATATCTTTAATTTTTCTGAGGTTTTGTCCCAACAGCCTACTCCGCGAAAAGTCGTTTCTTTTTGGCGGGTTTTATAATCATTGTCATTGCGTTGGTCGGTAGTAAGCATTGGAATACCACGATTGGAATTCATAAGCCAGGCAGCAAGTGAAAATTTATTGCCATCTTTACGATTATAGTAAAGCTCTTGTAATATATGAAAGTCTTGGTATTGGCAATTTTTATTTTTGGTTTTTTCAAAGTCCTTATTGTAACTGCCATCATCGTTTATTATTGCTTTTTCATAATTGGTGTATTTAAAATCATTTTTTGAGTGTGCTAAATAGATGCGAGTGGAACTTTGCCATTTTTCTCCTCCATAACGGAAATGAAGAAAATCATCAAATGTTCAGTAACTGCTGATACCTTGTATGAATTTTAAATCATATCCTTTAAATTTTTCCGGGCTTGTTCCTAATGTAATTGCACCTCCCAAACCACTGCCGGATACATTCACTGAACTTGCGCCGTGCCACAAACTCATATCATCAACAAAATATGACGGAATAAGTGAGAAGTCTACTTGTCCCATCATTGGAGAATTGATATTCATTCCGTTCCAGAGTACCTGTGTGTGAGAAGGAGAGGTGCCGCGGAAAGAGGCGGTTGCCATAGTTCCTCTACCATAACTTTTAATAAAAATAGAGGTGTTTTGTGACAATATATCCGCTAAGCTGTTAGTGATACTTTCGCGAAGGATAAGAGTGTCGAGTACGGTTTTTGTGGTTCCAATATCTTTAAATGGGCGTTTACCAATAATCGTTATTGTGTCCAGACGTAGTTGCCATGCCACTTTATTGTCCTGTCCCTGAATAGAGAAGATACAACAGAATAGAAGTACTATACTTATCTTTATTTTATCTTCCATGTTTATTGATTGTTATATTGAAAGCAAAAGGCGCCTGGTGTAATGCCAACTTTGAATGTATCTACTGGTTCTCCTTTGGGAGTAAAGCGATAGATAACTCCTGGTTGTTGGTAATCTATAGCATCTGCCACATATACTTCAGATGTGTTGGGATCTACTGTTAACCCATAATAAATACTATTGTTTGCCGGTGCTTTTAGAAAAGGACGCACTGGAACCCGAGAATCAGTTACATCCATGCACCAGATATCTTCTGAAATGAAATATAGAGTATCTCGTTCGCCGTTTAATGCTACTTCAGATGCTCTTTTTTCTTTGTTAAAACTGTAAAATCTAGTAGCTTTTTGTGAAGCGGCATCTATTTTATAAAGAGTAGGCTCCTCATAATTATAAGGACTACCTTCATATCCCCCATCGGTTATTGTCCATATTTGTCCGTATTTATCGAGGACGAGTGATGTAGGCTGTATGCCTACAGTGATTTCGTTTACCACTTGGTCTGTTTCAGTATCTATCACCAGTATTTTGTTATCATAAGACCAACAGTTTGTGAATACATATTTTCCGTATTGTACCATTTGTTCTGTTGATTGATGTCCTTTTGTTTCGATAGTTCCTGTCTTTTGTAAAGTTTGAGGATTGAATATGGTAATTGCTGAAGCGTATAGATCGGTAATGTATGCTTTTGTATTACTTACAAAATGTATGTAACGAGGGGAAGTTAAATTTGTAATACCACCCAATATCTCAAAAGTTTGCAGGTCTATCACATATACTGCTCCGGAATTATTGACTACGACATAACCTTTGCCGTTGTGTACAGTCATTGATTGTGCTACATCACCCAATTTTCTCCCATTTGCACGAAAGAAAACATCATTTTCTATCTTTTTGGTTTCGGGATTATAATAGGAAAGGCTGGCATTGCCATATTGAAAATTCCCTTCATTGGTGATAAATAATCCGTTGCCGGAAATTTCAAAAGGCTTTTTATCAAATGGATCATAATCCATGCACGATGCTACGGCAAAGAATAAAAGAAGGATAGGAATAATGAACTGAGTCTTTTGCTTCATAATCTGCTGTTTACCAAAATCTATGTATCATAGACATATTTATTCTTCGGAATTATTAACCAAAGTAATAATTGAATTTACAGTGAGCGGCAAACTAAGAAAAATGTCAATAGAAAAAGTCTTTCTGACACAAAGCGTATGTGAGAAAAAGGATTAATGAACTACTTCCTGAATGCCGCAGGAGTAAAATGCAAACGAAAGAGGCAGGTCTTCTGACTTATTCCCTTATTCGGTAGCGCCTTCCCAGAGAAGATTTCCAGTGACAATTTGCTCCAAATTGCATGATTTTGTAATCCATGCGGGAAAATACAGCAGCGGCTACTGTTACCGATTATCACGGTATTCCCTTTTGTCTCTTTCAGAGAACCACTTTCGTGGGTGCAAAGATAGTCATCTTTTCTTAGATGATTATCTTTTTAATGAGATAAAGTAAGGAAGATCAATGTTGTTCTTCCTTACTTAAGATATTGAATAGATTTTAAAGAATCTCTTTCTCGCTTATAATGCGACAGCTATATCATCTATACAAAAATAAGCAGGAGTATTCATTCCATAATCTCCGATATCAGAACTATTCATAGAGAATTGGATTTTGTGTACTTTACCCAATGGTGATAGATCTACACGTTTCCATTCGGTTAACACACCTCCTGCATCTGACTTGCGAAAATCAGCTAGATAAGCCTCTACTTCACTTGTCTTCTCACCAGCTGCATTAAATCCTTGAATTGTTATTTTGAGCCAATCATTATCTTCAAAGGAAAACTTTTTAGCTGTATTATCACCTTGCAACATAGAAAGTGCAGCGTAACTACTGTTGGCTATGTACAAATGGTCAATGATGTATTCTGCATTATCGTCTATAAAATCTATAGAAGTTGCTTCTTCTCCTGAAAAGGAACTGTAATAAACGACAGCAAATGTTTTAGAATGGTTATGTCCACCGTTTTTCTGGTTATGGTCACCATAATATACACTACATTGATTAGTATATAGTTTTGTTTCTTTGTCATTCCATTGAGAGATTGCAATACCTCCATTATAGAATTCGTTACTGGTATGGAAGAATAAACCGGATTCTAGATCGTCGTATCCACCATAAAGATATTCGCCTGTATAATCCGAATATAGGTTTTCTCCGTAAGAAGTCGGGCCTGCCAGATAACTCTCATCTGCATTTTCAAAAGTTACATAATGGAATACCTTTACTTCGAAAGAAGCATTCAAAGTCGATTGGTCATCTCCGGTAGCAACAATCTCGATTTTTCCACTTTTTAAGATATTAGCAGTTCCCTTTTGAGGGGCAACCACTGTCAGGATACCATCTTTGAGAGAAGTATTCCATCCTTCAGGTTGTTTGATGGCAGTTGAACTCACATTTTGCAGCTTAACTTCAAAAGTTCTACTTTCTGCATAATTGAAGTCTTCGATAGAAGCAGCGGTAATCTTTAAAGAAGATTTTCCTTTGGGGATTGAATTATCATCCGAACAAGCAGCCAATAGGCATACTGTAACTAAAAAGAGAAGATACTTTTTCATACGTTTCATATATAGTTAATAAATTATTGTCTCGCAAAAGAAAGCAAACAAAAGCTGCGTCAGACAATATTGTTTTTATATGATAGATGAAATGCTATCTGATATGAAGACAATGATCATCGGTGCTCTCGTTGCTCGCAAGAGTTATTCCTTTTTTGTATAGGTAGGTCTTCTGACTCATTTCTTAATAGATACGCCTTCCCAATCTTGTTAAGACCAGTGGCTTTTTTTCTCTATATATTCCCCTATTAATAGGAGAAATGAAATTTACAGCAGCGAGAACTGTTGCCGGTTTACACGACATTCCCTTTTAATCTTTCCGTAGACATCTGTCGGAAAGAACCTTAACGGCACAAAGATAGTATTTTTTTGAGAATTGGAAAAGAAGTGTAATGTTAAATGTTAGAAGTGAGTATTTTATATAAAAAAGTTGAAGACATTTAATTAGGGAGTGTAAGGATAACATTGTGTAAGGATATAATTAGTGCTTAAATTTGCCTTTTTTACAGCCTTTTTCTCTTGAATCACTTTTATATTGTGTACTTTTACCACCTTAGAACTTGAAATCACTTTTTAGGTTATTTCAGATTAATGTGGTGTGGAAAAATGAAAAAGAATAGACTTAACTCCTTTATGCTTGCCGGTACAGGAAGTGATGTAGGCAAAAGTGTTTTAGCTGCGGCATTTTGTCGTATTTTGAAGCAGGATGGTTATACACCTGCCCCATTCAAAGCACAAAATATGGCACTGAATTCTTATGTTACGCCTGAAGGTTTGGAGATTGGACGGGCACAAGCTGTTCAAGCGGAAGCAGCGGGAGTGTCTTGTCACACTGACATGAATCCACTATTACTGAAACCTAGTACAGAACAGACTGCCCAAGTGATACTAGGTGGGAAACTGATTGGTGACCGTAATGCATATGAATTCTTTCAGAAAGAAAATCGTAAAGAACTTCGGAAAGTGGTAAATGCTGCTTATGATAGATTGGCCAACCAATTTAATCCTATTGTAATGGAGGGGGCCGGAAGTATTTCTGAGATTAATTTCCGGGATTGTGATTTGGTTAATATGTCGATGGCGAAACATGCTGGAGCTGATGTATTTCTTGTTGCGAATATTGATCGAGGTGGTGTCTTTGCTAGTGTATATGGCTCTGTCTTGTTACAGACATCGGAAGAACGTTCACTCATTAAAGGGATTATAATCAATAAGTTTAGGGGAGATATTCGTCTGTTTGAACGGGGAGTCAAGATGCTGGAAAAACTTTGTGGAATTCCTGTGTTGGGAGTCATTCCTTATTTCAAAGGGATTTATATAGAAGAAGAGGACTCTGTAATGCTTGAATGTAAGAATCGGGAAGCTATGGTCGGCAAGATAAATATAGCCGTAATATTGTTAAGGCATCTTTCTAATTTTACTGACTTTAATATATTGGAAAGAGATGAACGGGTACATTTGTACTACACCAACAATGTGGATGATATAGAGAAGGCTAATATTGTTTTACTACCGGGAAGTAAAAATATTTTAGATGATCTTTATGAACTTCGCTGTAATGGAGTGGCACAAGCCATTCTTAAAGCTCATCAGAGAGGAGCGACAGTTATGGGAATTTGTGGAGGCTATCAAATGATGGGACTGGAAGTTCGGGATCCGCAAGGAGTAGAAGGAGATTTCAACTGTTTACCGGGTCTAGGATTGCTTCCTGTGATTACCAGTATGCAAGGGGATAAAGTAACTCGGCAAGTGAATTTTACTTTTGACGGAACAGAAACAATTTGCAAAGGATATGAAATTCATATGGGAAGGACAGTACTTGTCGAAGGAGCTGTTGCTTCTTCTTTAAATCAATTGACGGACGGACGGGAAGACGGTTATCGAAACGGTCGTAAATGTTTGGGGACATATATCCATGGAATATTGGATAATCAATCGTTTATCGATTTCTTGCTCAAGCCTTATACTGATAAACTGGAACAGCACGCATTTGATTATGCCGCATTTAAAGAAGAACAATATGATAAATTGGCAGCTCATGTGAGGAAACACATCAATATGCCATTGTTCTATAGGATTTTGAAACACAACTAACATGAAAACTTATAGACTAGCCGGACTACTTTTATTTTTAATGGGGATACATGCTGTTTTGTATGCCCAACAGACAAGAACAATCAAAGGAAGGATACTGACACTGGAAACTGGAAGCAAAGAAAAACAGCCTTTACCTTCCGCAAGTGTCGTCGTATTATCAAAAAGTGATTCTGCTTTTGTAAAAGGAACGACAAGTGACAAGGAAGGTCGTTTTACGATTCGTTTTCAACCTCAGAATAAGAAGACATATTTGTTGAAAACTTCTTTTATGGGAATGCAATCTGTTTTTCTTGGCCTGAAAGATTCAACATCTGTCAATGTTGGAACAATTGTCCTGAAGGATGATGATATCCGGATTAATGAAGTAGTAGTGACTGCCAAATTAAAAGAGATAGTGATGGAAGGTGATACAACAGTAATCAATGCCGCAGCCTATAAAACGCCGGAAGGTTCTTATCTGGAGGATTTGGTGAAACGTGTTCCGGGATTAGTGTATAATAAGAATGATAAATCATTGAGTTACAACGGTCAAACGATTAGTGAAATTAATGTAAATGGAGAATCTTTCTTTTCCGGTAGTAAGGAGACTGCGTTGGAAAATCTTCCGGCAAATTTAGTCAGTAAGTTACGAGTATACGACAAACGTTCGAAAGAGGAAGAATTTACTGGTGTTGATGATGGCAAGAAAAATTATGTTCTGGATCTGCAAACTAAAGATGAACTGAATGAAACATGGTTGGTGAATGCAAAAGTCGGATTTGGTAATAATCGGAAAAAAGACCTGGAAGCACAAGCGAACTATTTTCGGAAAAATGGAGATAACATTTCATTGATGATGCGTTCTACAAATAGATACCAGAATAGTATTTATAAAGATAACATCAATAATTCGATAGGATTGAATATAACAAAGAAGTTAGGAGAAGATTTAAGATTATCGGGTAGTGTGAATTATGGTCTTAATCGGAATGGTAATATTTCCAGTACCTATCAAGAGCAATATTTGATTAGTGGTAATCAATATTCTTCTTCCGTTAGTGAAAGCAATTCTAAAAACAGAAATATATCCGGTAACTTCTTTGGAGATGGAAAAATTGATAAACGTACCCGTTTCAATTTTATGGGAAATTTTTCACTATCTCCCAATCAAGGTGAAAACAGTAATCAGAATGCAACTTTTGATGCACCTCCGGGGATTGATCAGAATAACTTTTTTGATAATTTTGAATCGATCCCTAAAGATATCAGAATCAATCGTAGTGAGAATCGTTCGCTATCTAAAGGTCAATCAAATAATTATATGTGGATGGCAAGCGTTATGAGACGAATGGATGAGAAAGGAAATACCATCATCAGCTTGAATCTTCAAAATTCAGATACTTGGGGAATAAACAAAAATTTCTCTCTTTCCAATACGACTTATTACCGTCTGAAAGATAAGTTGGGTAATGATTCTGTGCTTTTTCGAAATCAATATTTGCAATCACCTACTCGGAATGGTAATTGGCGGATGGGATTTTCTTTATCACAATTGATAGCTAAGAAGGTACGTTTGAATGCAGCGTACGCCTGGAGCACCCTGTATGAGAGAGACAATCGAGATACGTATGAACTCTCTTCTTTGACAACAGCAGATACATTCGGGAAACTTCCTAATAATTATCAGGAGGGGTATGTCGATAGTTTGAGTAATCGAAGTCGTAGTCGATTTAAAGGTCATGATCTGAGCATGGGAATTAACTATAATGACACTACATGGACACTCAATGTAATGGTAGTCGTTACTCCACAAAAGCGTACGGTTGAGAGAAAAATTGGGAAGCTTAGTGCTGATACTACTATGAATACTATCGATTACCGGCCGACGATATGGTTAGGTTGGCGAAAGAAACAACTTCAACTGAATCTGAATTATGATGGCATGACTCGTCAGCCTTCTTTGTCTGATTTGATGCCTTTGACAGATAATAGTGATCCGTTGTATATCACTCGTGGAAATCCGGATCTTAAACAGATGTTTACTCATAATTTACGTCTGAGTTTTCAGAATCAAGCGAAAGGAGTATCTGCGAATGTTGGTTGGCGGATGGAACAGAATAGTGTAACTCAGGTTATGATATATGATTCACAGACGGGAGGGCGCGAGACATATCCTATGAATATCAATGGTAATTGGGGAGTAAATGCCGGAGCCAATTGGTGGAAACGTATGGGGAAATTCTTTTCTTTGCGATTGGATGCTCATGGAAATCGTGATAACAGAGTCAGTATGATCAATGAAGATAAAAGTCAAGATCCGGAAAAGAGTACAACACGTACTTCCAATCTGAATTGTGAAGCTCATCTTTCATATCAACCAACATGGGGTGGGCTTGATTTTTCCACAGGTTGGCAATATCAGTATTCACTCAATTCGGTGAATAATAATGATACATTTACTCGAAATTATCGGTTTGGGCTTGAGAGTTATGTAGATTTACCTTTCGGACTACAACTACGGACGGACGCAACGTATGAATTTAGAGGTGGAACCAATATTCAAAAGGATGATGAGAACGAAGTTCTCTGGAATGCGGGGGCCACTTATCGTTTTCTGAAAAACAAAACTGCGGAGTTGTCAGCATATTGGTCGGATATTTTGAGTGATAAGAAAAATTATACACGTACAGTTACTTCTGATGGATTTTATGAGTATCGTAGTCAACAAATACGTGGGTATTTCATTGTAAGTTTCAAATATAACTTCCGTACAATGATGTAAGTTTTGGAAATAATTCGTATGTTTGCTTCAAAACCATAAAACAAATGTACTATGAGTGGTAATTATGTCATTAATATCGGTCGCCAGTTGGGTAGCGGCGGAAAAGAAATAGGAGAGAGGTTGGCTACCCGTTTGGGTATTGACTTCTATGATAAAGAATTGATTAATTTAGCTTCGGAAGAAAGCGGACTTTGCAAAGAATTTTTTGAAAAAGCGGATGAAAAAGCCTCCCAAGGTATTATCGGAGGTTTGTTTGGGATGCGGTTTCCTTTTATTAGTGAAGGGGCAATGCCTT
>ERZ826016.1418-NODE-1418-length-22666-cov-3.455000_pt1 | contig 22666 bp, 8 predicted proteins | sample MGYA00519872_ERZ826016 | MGnify/ENA primary metagenome ERZ826016 (study PRJEB31778, sample SAMEA3449218) | human gut metagenome | biome: human gut; feature: human-associated habitat; material: faeces | place: United Kingdom | collected 2010/2012 ... | reverse complement strand
GACGCAAGCCGGTCTAAGTGGGGAGTTTGTACCGGTTCTTTGCCCAGACAGCCCAAAGCATCCCCTCTCCATTGGTCGGCCATGATAAAAACGAGATTGGGGGATTCGTTTTTTCCTTGTGCTTGAACAGGCAGACTGGCTGCTATCGGCAGTAACAAAAAGGTGTTTTTTAAATGTTGTTTCATACTATTTCCGTTATTCGTATATTAACGATTTACAGTTTCAATAACTGTCACAAAGTTAAGGTAAAGATAAAAAACTACTCCTAAGTGTTTCATTCATTAATGTCTAGTGTTTCATTCAGATTGCGATTAATTGGGCTTTTTTTAGCTTTTTCGAATTATTTTTCGTTCCTTTGTGTGCAGAGTTAAATCAAATTCTGTTTATGAATACAAAGAAAATATTCTTATTAGTCGCCTGTCTGCTTCTTCCTTTTTTGCTTTATGCTTCTTTAGAACAGAATTTTAAAAAGATGAATATGCAAAACGGTCTTGCCGGTAATTCCGTTTATTCCATATTTAAGGATAAGGACGGATTTATATGGTTCGGAACAGGAGATGGGTTGAGCCGTTATGACGGAAAGAATATACGCAGCTTCACTTCCGATAAATATAATATGACTATTGAGCATATGTATGATACATCGGACGGGCTGCTTCTTTTTATCACCAGTAGTAATTTACACTGCTTTGACCGTTATCGGGAATGTTTTGTAGAAACAGCCGGCTTTGGCGATATGCGATACTACAATACGAGAGGGCTGGTACTTCTGAATGATTCTACCTACTGGTCGATTTCGAAAAATAAGTTACACTTATTGAAGCGTGTGCTTGGTAGAAGTGCTGATAATAAAACTTCTGTGCTTTCGCTTGAAGTACTGAAAGAGTTTGCGCTAACTGATGAAACGGAGATTATCTATGCATTTTGTGAATCGCAGGACAAAAAGAAACTTTTTCTGGTAACAGAGAAAAGTAAACTGCTTATTTTCGATTTGCAGACGGAGAAGTTGGACGCTGTTGTTACTCTGTTTACCAACCGACCCGATTCATATCAGATTTCCTCATTGGTTTGTGATAAGGATTATTTATGGATGTCGACGATAGGCGGGGGCGTGTTGCGTTATCATTTACGCAATCATTCTTTGGATTCTTTTACAAGAAATTCTAGTAGTAAACAGTATTTGTCGCATGATGACGTGTATGCTTTGATAGCCGTGGGAGATAAATATATCGCGGCTACCTGGAATGGATATACGGTGCTTTCCCTGGATAGGAAGAATGGTGACGTAACGACCGAGATTAATAACCAGCTTACCCGCTTTCCCTACAATCTAGAATCCCGTTTCCTTTCTGCCTATTATGATTCACAAGGTCTGCTTTATTTCGGAACACATGGAGGCGGGGTAATGCTTCTTGATTTGAGGGAAAAGTTTTATGAAAGGTTCTGCCAGAGTGAGACGAGTGAAATCTGTGATATTGTGTCGGATAATAAAGGGAATATCTGGCTGGCTACGTTTCATGGAGAGATATTATGCAGCGACTCGCCATTTGACCCGTCAAAGCCATTAAGTTTTTCTCCGAAGAATACTCCCATTGTTGAAGGGAAAGCTGTGCTTTGTGCTATGAAAGATGAGGAAGGAAATTTATGGTTTGGCAATTCGGACGCATCCATAACCTGCTATCAATCTTCTTCCGGTAAGTTTATGCACTATAACTTGCCTTATGAATACCGGAAGAATAATAATCTGAAATATTCCACTTATGTGTGGCAGTTGTTTATGGACAGCAAGCACCGCTTTTGGGTAGGGACGCGGAACGGTTTATTACTATTCGACCGGGAGACGAAGCACTTCTCTCCGATCTTAACGGTGGAGGGCAAACCTTTGGAAAAACATTCTATACGTGCCATTGTCGAGGGATTGAATGGGGACCTTTGGATAGGTACTCCCGATGGATTGTACAAGTTAGTATTGAATATCGAAGGAAAAGCGGAAATAAAAGGAAACTATGAAGTAGAAGCAGGAGTTGCTGCCCAGCATGTTCGTGCCCTGCATGCTTCTACGGACGGAAAACTTTATATAGGTTATGCGGAGGGATTGGGAATTCTTGTACAAGAGAAGGACTCGATACAACATTTCTATACCACCCGTGACGGAATGGGCAGTAATTTTGTCACTTGTATAACAGAAGATGAGAACGGGCATATATGGCTAGGTACGAATTCGGGCATCTCCCGATATAGCCGGCATCAGAACTTATTTTATAATTACTATATCTCAGGTAGTAACCGTTCGGTTTTGCAAGCAGCAAATACATTGTTCTTTGGAAATAACTACGCATTGACTTATTTTAATCCGGAAACGGTGGAAACGATACCTTCGATAAAGAAAAACCTCTTGCTTGGCCTGGAAGTGAATAATAAGCATGTAGCGATTGGTGAGAAGAGAAACGGGCAGGTTATATTGCAAAAAGGACTTCCTTATACTGATGAGCTTACTCTGGCTTATGCCAACCGTGACTTTTCGCTTTCATTCAGTAACTTGCTTTATTCGGAAGAACATCAGAAGTATAATTATCGTTTGCTTCCTTATCAGAATGAATGGGTGGTATGCAACGGAGGAGAAAAAGCAGCTTATACCAATCTGCCTGCCGGTAATTATGTGTTTGAGGTGAAAAGCGTTTATCCCGACGGCACTGACAGTGTGGTAAATACATTGGCAATACGTATTCTTCCTCACTGGGGCCAGACTATCTGGTTTCGCCTATGTGTGCTTTTAGTTATATTGTTGATAACCGGCTATGCCGTTCACCGTGTTCACCGTGAACAGCGAAGAGCTAAACGCGAATTACTCTTGAAGCATGAGTTACATATATCTAATATGGAGCGTGAGCAGGAAAAACAGATTCGGGAAGAGAGGGAGAACTTCTTTACCTGTGTGGCTCATGAGTTGCGGACTCCGTTGACATTGGTACTTTCTCCGTTACAGGAACTGTTACATCGAAAGACAAATACTGACCCTGATTATAGGGCTTTGTCGCTGATGTATGAAAATGGTAATTCACTTCACCGTTTGGTAGACGATTTGTTGAGTGTGCAAAAGATTGAGGCGGGGATGATGAAATTATGTCTTTCCGAAGTGAATGTCGTGGCTCTATTGAAAGAAACGGCGACTACTTTCCGACAAATGGCGGTGTCGAGAAAGATTGATTTCGTTCTTGATTTGCCGGATAAATCTATCCCTTTATGGGTGGATATTGAGAAAGTCGCTTCTGCTGTACGCAATTTATTGTCGAACGCATTTAAATATACGGAAGCGGGAGGTAATATCACTCTTGCTGTAATGGAGAATACAATGGACGAAAAGGAGTATTGCCGGATTGTAGTTTCTGATACGGGCAGAGGGATTCCGGTTGAATTGCAACATCGGGTATTCGACTCGTTTGTTACCGGAGGGGCGGCCCCTTCCTTTTCGACTAAAGTCGGTATTGGCTTTCGTATTGTGAAAAAAACGATGGATATGCATCACGGGACAGTAGACTTACAAAGCGAATTGGGAAAGGGAAGTAGCTTTAGCTTGAATTTCCCGAAAGGAAAAGCCCATTTTGCCGACGATAACTGTGAAGAAACGGTCTATGAACCGACGACGGATGACAACGCAAGTCCGACGGATGAACCTGTCGTACCGGAACAGGTAAATAAAGAAGAGCTATCTGCTGCAAGGTATAAAACAACTTTGCTGGTTGTAGAAGATAACCCGGATATCCGGCAGTATATTGTGAGTCTTTTTCAGAATAAATATAATGTATTGGAGGCTGCCGACGGTGAAGAAGGGGTGCAACAGGCTATGCGACATTTGCCGGATTTGATAATCTCCGATATTATGATGCCAATAAAAGACGGTTTTGCCTGTTGCAAGGAAATCAGGGAGCAGGTGGAGACAGCACATATCCCTATTTTAATGTTGACGGCAAAAGCGGAAGATGCGGATATAATACGGGGAGCACAGCTTGGAGTGGATGATTATATGATGAAACCCTTTAATCCGGAAATACTGAAAGCTAAAGTCGAAAATCTGATTCTGCGCAGGGAACATTTGAAACGAATTTATACAAAATCGTTGATGTTGAAGCAAACGGCGCAGGAAACAGAGGGCGATGATTTCATGCAAAAGGTAATCAATGTCATAGAAGCCAATCTGGCTAATGAGGATTTCAGTGTACAAATGCTTGCCGAACAGTTGAATATGTCACAGCCCACTCTGTACAGGAAAATTAAGGAACGAAGTGAGCTTTCTATTATTAAAGTGATTCGCAGTGTCAGGATGAGCAAAGCAGCTTCGCTTATCATGGAGCATAAATACTCTGTACTGGAAGTTTCTGAAATGGTCGGGTTTAACGATCCGAACACATTCCGTAAACACTTTACAGAGCAATTTGGCGTACTTCCCTCTAAATATGATGAACGGGATTAGTAATAAATATTCAAATTGAATTACGTGAAGTTATTCCATTATTATAACACTTTTATCTCAGAGAGAAAAATAGGAATTAACTGATAAATTATTCTCATTTGCTTGTTGCTTTTGTTTAATCTTCATTCTCTTCAATGACGTTCTGTATGGTTTCTATTTTTTAATACAGCCATTGAGATATGTAATTTTACAAATCTTAGATGTGCCCTAATTTTATACCGAATCCATAATTTTCTTTCTTGGCTTTTTGTTATAATTATCAATAAATACAACATTAATACTATATAGGGAAAGTTGGAGAGACATTTTTCTCATCTACAGTTTGATATATAAATACAGTTTGACAATTAAATTCGTTTAAGCACATGACAAAAATTTAAAGATATCGAATTTTAACTGATAGACCGTTCTCATAAACACGTTGGAAATTTTCTCCAAACCATATTTAACTAGCAGTTTATTCCTTCGTCTATGTTTCCAATATCCTAATCGCTTTAATATTTAAATCAAGTATAGCTGACAAAATTCAGCTGGGAAAACGAACCTTGCCAAGAATGGTAAGATGATCTGAAAAATATGGCGCAGATTGAGCATTCAAGTCATCATTCCTTCAATAGATCTATTGCTAACATTCTTTCCACCATTGCGCTTACTGCCTTTTTGAAAACAAATGCCATTGATGTGTATTATCAAAAAACGGGCAATTTACGGTGTTTTGAGTCATATCGAATTCACGTTAAATATTGACTAATTAACTTTTAAAAATATATTTTCTTATTTTACCAGATATTAGTAGTAACACATTTGTCGTTTCATAGGCTTTCAGGCTATAAATTCCTTTTTATATTGCGTAGGAGTTTTTTGGGTGTACAATTTAAATGCGGTACTGAAATAGCGAGGGGTAGTGAATCCTGTCAATTCTGAAATTTCTGTAAACGACAGATTAGTTGTAGTAATGAGTACAATAGCTTTCTCTATTTTGAGTTTATTTATATAATCGTTGGGACTTATCCCCGTCAAAGCTTTCAGTTTTTTATAAAGCGACGAACGGCTCATACCAATCTCTTGGCAGAGAAAATCAAGGTCAATAGCCTTTTCTTCCATATTTTCAGAAATAATCATGTTCAATTTTAACAAAAAGGTCTCATCAGCTTGACTGATCGTACTGTTTTCTGGAGTGGGTAGAGGGAGTGCTTTTTGATAATATGATTTAATAAGTTCTCGATTATACAGCTGACTATTAATTAGCTTCCACAAGTTTTCCACTTCAAATGGTTTGGACAAGTACGCATCTGCACCGTTGTTGTATCCTTGCAGTTCGCTTTTCTGATCGTTGCGTGCAGTGAGCAGAATAACAGGAATATGGCTAATTTCTATAGTTTCTTTTATTTCTCGGCATAGTTCGTATCCATTTTTGCGAGGCATCATAACATCACTGACAATAATATCTGGGCAGTATTGCTTGGCGAGTATTATTGCTTCTTGACCGTCCTTGGCTGTCAGGATTTTATTGAACTTATCATCAAACGATTCTTTTAAGAAAGCGATGAAATCTTTATTGTCATCTACTAACAATATGGAATATTTACTTGTAGTATAAATATTTTCGTATTGTTTCTCTTTTTCACCAGTATTAGCTATCAATTCGTTTAGATATGCTTTAGGCTGACAAATAATTTCGGTCTCTTTCGTCACTAAAGGGAGCTCAAAAAAGAATGTAGCTCCCGCTTCATGATTGTCGGTCGCACCGATACTTCCTCCATGCAATTCCACTAATATTTTTGCATAAGACAATCCGATACCTGTCCCTTCTTGCTCGTTATTTCCTTGATAAAAGCGAGTGAATAGCAAGTTGGGATCTACTTCTTTTAGTCCTTTTCCTTGATCGGAAACAGCAATTCTGATTCGTTGCCCCTCTGCAATAATTTCTGTTGATATGCTAATTTGAGAATTTTGTGGACTGTGCTTTAGTGCATTAATCAGCAGATTAGTTAAGACAATCTCACATTTATTGGCATCGAAACTGACTACTTCTATTCTCTTGTCGGGTAAAAAAGATAGTTGTACATTGGACGTTTCGGCTTCTTCGACAAATTGCATTACAATTTGTTCTACCCATACGTTCAGTTCTTGAGGGCGTAAAAGTAATTGGCTTCCACCTACTTCTATCTTTCGGACATCCAATACCATATTTATCAGGTCTTTCATTCGTTGTGCCTGTTTGTAGATCCTTTTAAGTGATGCATATTGACTGTTATTAATAGAGAGATGCTTTAGCATACGGCTGAGAGAACCATAAATAAGAGTTAACGGTGTGCGTAGCTCATGGCTGATGTTTATGAGAAAACGTACCTTTTCTTCATATACTTGTTTCTCATGCTCCTTCATAGTCCATTTTAATTTACTTTCTTTCCGGCGGATAGTGAAGAAAACAGCCAGAGTAATAATGACTAAAAGAATCACTGCCAAACAGAAAATGAACCACCATGATTTGTACCAAGGTGGCATAACAATAAGTGTTACCATCTGTTGTGGGGATGTCCAATCGCCTGTCCTCGTAGTATATGATGCCAAGATATGATAAGTTCCCGTTGGAAGTGACCGAATGGTTAGTTCGGGACGATGCGAATCTATATTTTGGTTATTAGGTCCCATAACTTGAAACCGATATATTTTTTCTCGGAAGATGTCATCTCCATATGGCAGCACTTTAACTGTAAACATTTGTGTATCCCAAGGTATAGTGATTCGTTTTATTGGCTCCGTTTGTTGGAATTTAAAAGGGACTCCATTTATTTTGATGTCAATGAGTTGAAGTGGAGCTTTCTCTGTAATTTCAGTCGTTATATCCTTGTCAATTTCCAGCAATCCGTTTATGCCTCCAAGATATACGTTGCCTGATATGGAAAGTAGATGTGCTTTATTAATATATTCATTTAAAATCACACCATCTGATTTTCCAAAAGGCACAAACTTCCTTACTTTAATCAGCCAAGCAAATACCATTCCGTCAGCGGTTCCGAGCCAGAGTTTACCCTTACGGTCGTAAACAACAGATTTGACATGATTGAATAAGGGTGTTGGGATACGTTCTGCTTTCTGGGTAATGGAGTTATAAGAGCTAAGTCCATAATTGTCGCCTATCCAAAAGATTCCCGACCCATCGCAAGTGACAGAGTTTATAACAGTATCCTTAGAGCAGTTGAATAGGCTTTCTATTTGGTTACTCTGGTGATTGATTCTCAGAATATGCTGCATACTGTAGAGATAAGTCTCTTTCGGAGTGCTGTATATTGGAAGGACGGTTCCCAATATCTCTGTTTTTTTCGGATTTTTGATGGGGTAGAAATGCTGTGTCATTTTGTTATACAAATAGATACAGTCACTCATCAAAAGGAATGTTTCTGGAGTATTTTGGTATACTTCGGTTGTCTTTCCATTTAAAATGATCTGTTTGTTTATTGCTTCATTGATGATGACTAATTGTTGACTAATTCCTGTTGTTTTGTTGAAAATGAATAATCCCTTGGTGAAGATTGAGATTAAAAGTTCATTCTCGCTAAAACTGGTAATGGAGACAACTTTATCACCCCAAGTTGTGGGAAAGTGTCTGAATTTCTTAGTGACGGGGTTGAAAAGATTGATACCACCCCCATCCGTACCTATCCAAATTTTGTCTGTTGCCTCTTCATAAATACTTAAAACTGTACTATTGCTTAATCCAGCAGTATGACCGAGAAAGGTATCTTTATAAGTGGTCATAGACACTTCACGGATATTGATAAGACCTCCACGTATACTGCCTGCCCACATATTCTTACCATCATTATATAAACACCGGATAGAGTTAACTGGTAGTGAATAATTATCTCCCGGTATGTGTTCCAATACTGTTATTTCTTTTTTTAGGGGATCGAGAATATTGATACCGCCCCCATCTGTACCAATCCAAATCAATGAGTCTCGTTCTGTAATACTGAGTACAATGTTGCTGCTGAGCTTTGAATTATGAGTATTATAAGTGGCCAATAAGTTGCCATTACGCGAAAAACAATCTATCCCATAGCTATAAGAGGCTGTCCATAGTCGTTCTTGGGAATCAATAAAAATATCGGTAATATCTTTTCCGTACTTAAATGGTGGAGAAGTGGTTTTACCGGTATGGATATTCACTAATAGCATTCCTCTCCAACGATCTGAGCAGAGTAGAGTCTCCTTGTCCCAAGGAATAATAGAGGTGATGATGAATGGATTCTCAACAGCAAATTCTTGTAGTGTATTTAATGATTGGCTTTTGTAATCGTATATAATAATTTTGTTTTGGCAGCCAAACGCGATGCCTTCAGGTATTAGACAAGCCGCCTGGGCATAAACAATGCGTCCGTTAGCGGTCTTGAGAAGACGAAAATCGTCGCTTATAGACTGATAATGGGCCACTCCCGCCTTGGTCAATACCCAAATATTGTGCTGCTTATCCTCGATTATTTGATAAATACTGTTATGGGGCAATGAAGTGCTATCATTGGTGTGATGGATGTATTGCTTAAGCTCATATCCATCAAATCTCCCCAATCCAGAATTACTGCCGATCCATACAAATCCTTTTTTTTCGGTAAGTATACATTTTACATAAGCAGGGACTCCCTCTTTCAAAGATAGTTGTTGAAAATAGTAGTGATTTGCATAGAGAGGAAAGATATTAAAGAACAAACATCCGATCAAACATCTCCAGTGATAAGTAAATTGAATCTTTCTCATTAATTAAATTAACGTTATATATGACAAAGATAAGGTATTATTTTTATATTTTTATTTTTCAAGCATTTTTTGAGGAAAAGAGGAAATATTGCTGATAAAATGGCGATACACCTCTATTTATACCTAATTTTGGAAGACTATTACTCAATTTTGAAAGCCCCCAAATACTATACATGCTACTTTTGCGACTGAAATATTTAATAAAAGCAAAATTATTATGAAAAACCTATTACGTATTTGGATTATGAATGTAAGTAATAAAGCGGAAACTGACTTTTATATCAATACAGGATGAGTTACCATCTTTATATTACATCCTCGAAGATTATTCGTAGTATGAAATTTCTATACTGTGATCATAAAGCGTGATAAATCTTTTTTTAATTACCAAATTTTATGAATTATAATCCTATAATTAAAATTTTTACAGTTGCCCTATTATTGGGTAGTGTCACAACTTCTGCATTTAGTCTTAGTAGTGCCACACATAAATCAGCGGCAATAGCAAATGCTGAACAAAATAAGAAAGAAGTAAATGGAGTAGTCATAGATGAATCATCACTTCCCATGCCTGGTGTACAAGTTAAGATTAAGGGAACAACAACGGGTACTATAACTGGTGTGGACGGAGACTTCTCGTTAAATTGTAAACTAGGTGACATACTCATTTTTACATATATTGGTTACCAAACTGTTGAGCAGTCCTATAAAGGAGAAAGAATATTGTCCATTAGCATGGTACCAATGACAGAAAATCTTGACGAAGTTGTTATTATCGGTTATGGCAAACAGAAGAAAAACTCAGTTGTGAGCTCTGTAAATTCTATCGGCCATAAAGAATTAGCCATTTCTCCAAGTAGAAGTTTGACTAATGCTTTGGCGGGGCAATTACCGGGTCTTATTGCTATTCAACGTTCTGGAGAACCAGGTTATGATAATTCGGAATTTTGGATTCGAGGACAAAGTTCATTTAGTGGTGGAACAACCCCACTTGTATTAGTAGATGGTGTGCCTCGTGCCATGAATGATATCGAAGTAGATGAAATAGAAAGTTTTACTTTGTTAAAAGACGCGGCCGCAACCGCAGTATATGGCGCAGAAGGTGCAAACGGTGTTATCCTCGTTACTTCAAAGCGTGGTGCTAACGAAAAGCCTAAAATATCTTTTAGAGCAGAAGGCACTTTTCTTCAGCCTACTCGGCTTCCAGAATTTATGAATGCCGAACAAACATTAACCTTATATAATGAAGCGCTTGCTAATGAAGGGAAGGAGCCGATTTATAATCCGTCACTTTATGCCGATGATGCTGACCGTGATCTTTATCCTGACACAGACTGGCTTGATTATATGTTGCGCGATTACACGTATAATATGCGTTACACATTGAATGTGAGAGGTGGAACAAATAGAACTCGTTATTTCGTTTCGGGTGCATTTTTCCAGGAAAATGGTATTTTTAAGGAGGGAAGTGATAATGAATATGATAATAACATTGGTCTGAAAAGATATAATTTGAGGAGTAATATCGACCTTGATGTGAGCAAAACGACTTTAGTCAAGGTGGATTTAAGTGGTCAATATCTTCAAACTAACTATCCAGGAGTAGATACTCAAACAATATTCCAGCAGATGTGTCGTACTCCGTCTTTTTTGATGCCACCAGTATATTCAGACGGAACCCTCGCAGGTCATCCTAATCCAGGCAATAATACTGTCAACCCATATAACTCGTTGATGAATTCAGGATATTCAAAAGAGTGGAGAACTTCCATCCAGTCGAAAGTAGAATTGAATCAGAAATTGGATATACTTACAAAAGGTTTAAGTTTTAGAGCGTTGGTAAGTTTTGATGCGAATATGAAATATACAGCATCCCGCACAAAAACTCCAAGCCAATATGTGGCAACTGGAAGAGATGAAAATGGAGTGTTGCAATTTAAGGAAGTAGTACAAGGTAGTAATAATCTGACAGAAAAATTGGGAAATACATCAGACAAAAAAATTTATTTTGAAACGTCTTTCAATTACGCTCGTAACTTTGCAGACAAACACGATCTAAGCGCCATGTTACTATATATGCAGAAAGAAACTCAGCAGCACAATAATGCATTAGCCTTTAGAAAACAAAGTCTAGTAGGACGTGTCACTTATGGATTCGACAGTCGTTATTTTATAGAAGGAAACTTTGGATATACAGGAAGCGAAACATTCGCTAGTGGACATCGCTTTGGTTTTTTCCCTGCGGTGGGTTTAGCATGGTATGTAAGTAATGAAAGTTTCTTTCCTTCACAATTACGAGACATAGTAAGTAAGTTAAAATTCCGTGTATCATTTGGTAGAACTGGCAATGATAATACAGGCGGTGCTCGTTTCTTGTATCGTCAGACAATGAAGCAGAATGCTGGAACTTACAATCTTGGATTTGGAAGTAATGGTGCAACAGGTGGCGTCGGAAATGGTATTATAGAAGATCGCTTCGCTGCTCCTTATTTAAGTTGGGAAATTGAAGATAAACAAAATTATGCTATTGATTTGGGACTATTTGAGAACCGTATTGATATACAAGCTGAATATTTTAACAATAAACGTCATGGAATCTTATTGCAACGTAGAACAGTTTCTAATGTAACCGGATTTCAATCGATGCCGTGGCAAAATTACGGTATTGTAAAAAATCAAGGATTCGATGGTAGCGTTACATTTAATTATAATATTGGCGAAATGCACTTAGGCATTCGTGGAAATGTTACCTATGCTCATAATGAGATTAAAGAATATGATGAGGTACCACAATTATATCCGTGGATGAATACCACTGGAACAAGTGTGGGAGACTGGAATCTTTATATAGCCGATGGATTATACTCGTATGATGATTTTATTATTGAAGGTGAAGGTATTAATCGGAAATATACATTGAAGAAAGGTGTTACTCCGGGATTGACAGCAGGAGTAAAACCTGGGGATATTAAGTATAAAGACTTGAATGAAGATGGCAAAATAAACTCTTACGACCAAGTTCGAGGAGTAGGTAATCCTAAAAATCCCGAACTTGTATACGGATTTGGTCTGAATGCTGAATATAAAGGTTGGAGTGCCGGCATATTCTTTCAAGGAGCTGGTAAAACTTCAACTGTTTTAGGGGGAGCTAATCCAGAAGCCTTTTTCCCTTTTTTCTGGGGTGTTGAACAATCTGCCATTCGCGATGTTGTAGCAAATCGCTGGTCAGATGAAAACCCAGATCCTCATGCGATGTTTCCTCGATTACATATTCAGGGAAATCAGTTTGTCAACAATACTACAGCAAGTACCTATTGGTTACGTGACGCAAGTTTTATTCGTTTGAAGAATATCGAAATAGGATACAACTTTGATAAAAAGATGCTAAAGAAGCTTGGCCTTAATTCATTACGCATTTATTTTTTGGGTAATAATTTGTGTGTATGGGATAAAATCAAGATGTGGGATCCCGAGTTAGGCAATGGCAATGGCGGATTTAACTACCCGCTTAATCGTACATTTACTCTTGGAATAGATTTTTCATTTTAAATAGTTAAAATATTATGAAAGTATTAAAATATATTGCTTATTCATTTTTATTCTCTATCACTGTCTTACAGACATCTTGTAGTGATTATTTGGATGTGTCTGACGACTTGGCAGCTGAACTGACTACAGAAGAAGTTTTCAATAATGTCAATTTAACGAAGAGATTTCATCGTTACATATATACAGGTATTCCCGATGTATCAAACGTCATATTTAATCAACAGCAAGTGGGTTTAACAGGACTTGACAACCCATGGCCCAGTATATCGGATGAATTAAAAGTTTCTCATGGTGTTACGAAACAACTTGCAGTACAGGGCTATACTCCAAGTACAGCAGGACTTGGGAGATGGCAGCTGTACAAACAGATACGTCAAGCAAATATCTTTATGAGAGATGCGCATGAGATTCTTTCTGGAGAAGAAATGGGATTGATAATTGATTCGGAAGATTTGGCTAAATTAAAGAACGAGGCTCGTTTTTTACGTGCTTATTATCACTATTTACTGTTTGAACTGTATGGACCAATTCCTATTATGTCCGAGGTAATTGATTCGTCTTTGAGCGATTTGGATTTCTATCGGGCATCGGTTGATGAAGTTGTAACTTTTATTGATACTGAACTGCGCGCTTGTTTACCTTTGTTACCAGATCAAGAAGATTCCAGCGAGCGGGCTGCTGCCCCTACAAAAGCGGCTGCGTATGCTGTTCTTGCTAAACTACATATATATGCAGCAAGTCCATTGTTCAACGGAGGATTTGAAGAAGCTTTGACCCTGAAAGATAATCAAGGCAAAATATTGTTTCCCACTGAAGATAAGAGTAAATGGAACAAAGCTGTAAACGTATTGGAAGAAATGTTTGAGTATTTGGATAGTCAAAATCGCAATCAATTGTTTACTGTTTACCAAAAAGATGGTGTTACTGTTGATGCGGCAGCCTCCCTTTATGGCATTAACTTTACTTTCATTAACAATTCAAATCCTGAAGTACTATGGTATTCTACTAAAAACTCTTGGGGAACACTTAATGTGGATGGGCGTGAAAGAAGATCTACTCCGCGGACTGTATATCAGGGATTTTGTGGTGTAGGAGTACTTCAAGAAATGGTTGATTCCTATTTTATGGAAGATGGAAAGACAATTCACAACTCGCCTCTTTATGATAAAAGTAAAGAGTATGAATTGGATAACCAAAATATAGCTGCTATGTATAAAAAACGTGAACCTCGTTTTTACAATGACATCACTTATTCGGGAGTTGTCTGGCAGAACACCGTAGAAGATGGTAAGCCTAAAACAATTTATTTCTATAAGGGAAGTGGCAATGATAATTCAACTGCCAATAATTGTCATACAGGATATTTGCTATATAAAGGTTTATGCCATGAGTTGTTGAATGTAGGGAATTTCAAAAAATCTCAATACAGACCGGGTATTCTTTTCCGATTGGCAGATTTCTATTTACTATATGCAGAAGCATTAAATCATGTCAATCCTGATGATGATCGGATATTAGAATACATTGATAAAGTACGTGTACGGGCAGGTATCCCCAAATTGGCAGATATTTCTCCTGAAATTAAAGGTGATTATGATAAACAGTTCGACGCTATTCGCCATGAAAGACGGGTTGAGCTATTTACTGAAGGCCAACGCTATTTTGATGTTCGCCGTTGGATGTTGGCAGATAAAGAGGGCGATTGCAGACAAGGTGGTATGTTTACAGGTATGAATATGGCGGGAAATAATCTGAAGCAATTTATGCAGCGGAAGACGTTTGAGACACGTATATTTGAAAGGAAAATGTATTTGTATCCTATTCCCCAAAATGAAATCTCGAAATCTAAAAAACTTGTTCAAAATCCAGGCTGGTAACAAAGATTTATGTTTTTATAAAGCCAGAATATAAGATATATTGAGATATAATGGCGAAATTGACACGTTTTTATAGCTTTAGGGCACTAATACGCTGTGCCCTTGCTTTCTTTTTTATAAACAGAACCACTTACCCCTTTTTCAGAGTGATATGTAAACAACTCTAAACTGGTTTAAATCGAATGGACGATAACTCCCGTTTATTGTAATGCTATAATAAACTCCATAAATTATGAATAAAATATACTATTTTTTTGTTTTACTATTTAGCTCTATTATTTGTTCTGCACAACAGCATATTCCAACTCCCAAGCCTCATCAATTGAAGTGGCATGAGGCAGAGATAGGAGCCGTTTTTCATTATGACCTGCACGTCTTTGATGGTGTTCGCTATGGGCAGGGCACTAATCGTATCTATCCCGTTGAGGATTATAACATTTTTAATCCTACAAAATTGAATACTGACCAATGGATCCAATCTGCTAAAGCTGCCGGTTGTAAGTTTGCCGTGATCACAGCCACTCACGAAACAGGATTTGGACTTTGGCAAAGCGATGTAAACCCTTATTGTTTGAAAGCCGTAAAATGGCGAGATGGCAAAGGAGATGTAGTGAGAGATTTTGTTAATTCATGTCGTAAATATGGCCTTCAGCCAGGTATTTATATCGGAATTCGCTGGAATTCCCTGTTGGGCATTCATGATTTCAAAGCGGAAGGAGAAGGAGATTTTGCCCATAACCGTCAGACTTGGTACAAACAATTATGCGAAAAGATGGTTACAGAACTTTGTACACGTTATGGAGACCTTTATATGATATGGTTTGATGGTGGGGCTGACGATCCTCGTGGTGATGGTCCCGATGTAGAGCCGATTGTTAACAAATATCAACCCAACTGTCTTTTTTATCATAACATCGACCGTGCCGATTTTCGTTGGGGAGGTTCAGAGTCTGGTACAGTTGAATATCCCTGTTGGTCAACTTTTCCCGTACCTTGTTCACATCATAAACGCATTGAAAGCAATATAGACCTACTTGAGTTACTGAAACATGGTGACAAAAATGGGCAATATTGGGTACCGGCAATGGCAGATACCCCGCTAAGAGGAGCTAATGGTCGCCACGAATGGTTTTGGGAGCCGGACGACGAAAACAATATATACTCGTTAGATGTATTAATGGACAAGTATGAAAAATCAGTAGGTCGGAATGCCACGCTTATGCTCGGTTTGACTCCCGACCCCACTGGATTGATACCCAAGGGTGATGTGAGACGTTTGAAAGAGTTTGGTGATGAGATTCAGAGACGGTTCTCTACTCCAATTGCACAGACATCGGGAAAAACAAGAAATTTGAAATTGAAACTTGACAAAAAAAGACGCATTAGTTATTGTATGATTCAAGAAAATATATCTAAAGGCGAACGCATTCGTCAATATAAAATAGAAGCTAAGGTAAACGGGAAATGGCAAACCGTGTGTCATGGAGAGTCAGTAGGACATAAACGTATTGAAAAGTTTGTTCCGGTGGAGACGGCTGAACTTCGACTGGTTATAACTGAAGATATAGCCATGCCTGATATTGAAAACTTTAGTGCCTTCTCTATTTTATAAAGTATCGATTATTCGTATTGAATCAACACATTTCAACAACATATGAAAAAAATTATTTTTCTTGTCTTATTTATGCAAATAGCGCTTGGGCTTTCTGAAACTTGGGCAAAAAAAACGATTCGGATAGCTTGTATAGGGAATAGTATTACTTATGGAGCTTTTATCCCCAATCGAGAAAAGAACAGTTATCCGGCACAGCTTAGTTCCTTGTTAGGGAGTGATTATGACGTAAAGAATTTTGGGGTAGGTGGAAGTACTTTACTTTCAAAAGGAGACAAACCCTATATTTATAGTGATAGCTATCAGCAGGTTTTGAAGTTTAGGCCGAATATTATTCTTATCAAGTTAGGTACAAACGACGCTAAATTGCAGAATTGGAAATACAAAGACGACTTCATAGGCGATTATCAGCATCTTATTCAGCAACTTCAAAAGTTGGATTCTCAACCACGCATTATTCTATTGACTCCTGTCCGTTGTTTTTTAGAAAAGGGCTCAGCAATCGATGAATCACTCATAACCCATCAAATTCGTGCTAAGGTGGAAGAAGTGGCCTGGAAAAGCAATCTGGAAATTATAAATCTATTTAACCTTTTTGGTGATAAATGGAAACAACATCTGTTCCCTGATCGGTTACATCCATCTTCTATTGGAGCCGGTATGATTGCTGAGAAAATTTATGATTATCTTGTAACTCCGTTGAACAAAACAAAAAAGAATTTGAAGCAGGCACTACATATAAATGATGCTAAAGAATTTAACTTTCATGGGTATAAAGGATATGAATTTGAGAATGAAGGAGCGCTTTGCCGAATTGTGAAACCAAATTTTGAGGCTAAAGGAAAGCCTTGGATACTTCGTGCCCGTTTTTGGGGACATCAACCTCAAACTGATATATCCATGCTTGAGAATGGATATTATATTGCCTATTGTGATGTGGCAGAACAATACGGATCGCCAAAGGCTGTAGCAAGTTGGAATCGTTTCTATGATCGGATGGTGAAAGCTGGATTCAATAAAAAAGTAGTTCTTGAGGGAATGAGCCGTGGCGGTTTGATTGTTTACAATTGGGCTGCCGAGAATCCGGATAAAGTTGCTTGTATTTATGCCGATGCTCCAGTAATGGATATAAAAAGTTGGCCAATGGGAAAAGGTAAGTCCAAGGGGTCTGTCCAGGATACAAAGCGGATGTTGAATGCTTATGGTTTTGCAGATGAAAACGAGGCTTCCAACTGGACAAAAAATCCAATAAATTGTGCAACGATAATAGCAAAAGCTGATATTCCTGTACTCCATATTGTTGGAGATGCTGATTCTATTGTACCTGTCATCGAAAACACAGCCATTTTTGCAGAACGAATGAAGACACTTAATGCTCCTATTACTGTGATTCATAAACCAGGAATCGGGCATCATCCTCATTCTTTGAGTAACCCCGATCTTATTGTACGTTTTATATTGAAATCCAATGGTCATGAACGTAATATGTCTATCCATCCAGCGCCTGGTAACGAATATCGGTCAGCGGCTGGCTGGATTCAAGGAGCTGATTGGTATAGTGTGTCTAAAGACATCACCGAAACAATAAAAGACAAACAATTACGACTTCTGTTATTGGGTAACTCAATAACACAAGGATGGGGAGGAAACCTCAAGTGCATAGCTCATAAACCAGGTAAGCAAGCAATGGATAAGGCAATTGGAGAAAATCAGTGGGAATGTGCCGGTATCTCCGGTGACCGGACTCAAAACTTATTGTGGCGTCTTCAGCATGAAGATTATAATTTGTGTCATCCCCAAAATGTAGTAATCACTATAGGTATTAACAATCTTCTGAGGGAGGACTTGCCTGAAAGTGTGGCAGAAGGAATAAAAGCGGTTGTCAATGAAGCCCAAAGACAATTTCCTAAATCACGTATTATTTTATTTGGGGTGCTTCCAGCCGGAAAGGAAAAGAACAGTAAAATTCGAAAAAAATGTGAAAAAATTCATCAAATACTATCTAAAATGAAAAGGAAACGTATTAAATATGTTAATCCAACTGCTTGGTTCGTTGAATCGAACGGAATGATAAAGGACGGACTCTACAGAAATGATTATATTCATCTGACAAGTGAAGGCTACAATGTGTGGGCCTCAGAAATAGAACAATTAATCAAAGAATGAAAAGTTGACATAGAACAAGAACAACCGATGAAAAAGGAAATATTTTTTATAGTTATAACAGCGTTACTGTCCTGTAGGGTTTGTGCGCACGATTTTATCCATGCCACCTATTTAGTTGGACACAATTTAAAAAACGCGGACAAAGTAAAGCAGATAGATTACCAGAACTATCAATATATCTATTTAATGGCAGCCCCTCATTGGAATCAAGAAGATTTTACCTGTCCCCAAGAAGAAATTATCCACAGATTGGTAACCAATCATCAATATGCAAAAGACAAAAATATAGAGGTAATACCTCTACTGATTGAACAAGCCCATAAAAATGGGACCAAAGTCTTATTATCATTCGCAGGTGACGGTTTTTTAGAAAAAGTATCTTCTGTGGTTCAACAGCAAAAATTGATTGATATGATTATAAAATTTGTCGATAAATATAACTATGATGGAGTTGAGATAGATTGGGAAAAAGATTTTTCCATTTCGCTACATGTCGATTTCCTGTTTAACTTAAGGATTGGACTAGACAATCTGTCAAAGGCATGCAATAACAAGAAATTATATTTAACAACAGCAGTCCATTCTTATCGGCAATATAACAAGGAACAGGCAGATAAATTGTCGCAGAGTGTCGATTGGATTAATATCATGACTTATGACCTTGGGGGCGGAATTTGGGGAAATGTGGCGAAGCACAATACTTCTTTAAAACAAATAGAGATTAATTTAAGAAAATGGGAAGTGTTCGATCGCAAAAAACTTTGTATAGGACTTGCTAATTATGGATTTATTTATAAAAATTTAAAACCGGAAATGAAGATAAAAGGAAAATTGAATGAATTCGGGAAATACATTAGTTATAATGATATGCTACCTCTTCTAAAGCAAGGGTGGAAAGAAGAATATGATACTGATGCCAAAGTATCCTACTATTATTCTTCAGACCGTTCCGACTTTGTAACAATCGAAAATGCCAATACAATTCTGACCAAAATTCAGTGGATAGTTAAAGAGCAATATGGAGGAGTTTTTTGGTGGGAATTTAGCTATGATTCAATTTATCCCACCTCAAAAGAGGAGAAAGTGAAGCATCACTTAATTGATGTCGTCAGCAAGTATTTGGATGAAACAGTATATAAATAATAATACAATCAAACAAATAACAGGGACCAGACTGGTGCAAAGATAAGTAGATTTGATATGTTCAAATTAAAAAAGACCGAATAAGATATGTTTATGAAGACGATAAAGACTTTGACAGTAGTATTACTGCTTTCTTATTGGGGAGGAATAAATGTTTGGGCCGAAAGCTTGCCAAAACAGTTTCAGCTACTGCCCTTACCTCAGAAAATAGAAATATTGAAAGGGAGAGGAATAAATGTACATGAACTGTCTTTTGTTATAGCTGAAGACACTGCAACAGTACCGATCTTGGGAAAACTGTTGGACACATTGCCTCGCGTTAAAAAAGCAGGAAAAGGAGTCATTCTTTCTTTGTCCAAGCAGAATACACCAGAATCTCCCGAAGGATATGTATTGAAAGTGACAACAGAGAAAATTGAAATTACAGCCCGTACGCAGGCAGGATTATTCTATGGTTGTCAAACTTTAGAACAACTGTTGGAAGACAGTCAGGATTCTCAGACCCCCATCCCACAACTGAGAATCACTGACTATCCGGAAATAGCATACCGGGCTATACATCTCGATACGAAACATCATCTCGACCGCACAGAATATTATTATCGGGTAATTGATAAAATGGCTCGATATAAGATAAATGCAATTATCTGGGAACTAGAAGATAAGTTACGCTATACAAGACGCCCTGAAATCGGGGCTCCAAACGCTATCAGCAAACAGGAAATACAGGCGATTTGTCGGTATGCCAAAGAAAGGTATATAGAAATCAGTCCCTTGATACAAGGCTTAGGACATGCAGGATTCATCCTAAAACATCACTGGGAACTTCGAGAGAATCAGCAGAGTGACTGGGAATTTTGTCCTTCCGATCCTCGGACATATGATCTTCAGTTCGACTTATATCGGGACGCGCTGGAAGCTATGCCGAGTAGTAAATATCTTCATATCGGTGGAGATGAAATAACAGCAATCGGTATCGACGAACGCTGCAAGGCTACAGAAAAGACAGCTTTTGAGTTGCAAATGGAGTGGTTGAGAAAAGTTTGTGATTTTGCTGTTGCACATGGCAAGACACCTATTTTCTGGGACGATATGCCATTAAAATATGCCGGATTATGGCCATTGCTACACCGACAAATGTCTGACAAGGAAGTTGAAAAAAAATGGAGTACAGAACGTTTGGATAAAGCTATTCAGATGTTTCCTAAAGATTGTATCTATATGCGTTGGAATTATGAAGATCCTACAACTTTGCCTCACCGTTTATTGTTGCAATGGTATCGACAGCATGATCTGAAAGTTATGGGAGCTACTGCTGCCTCATCAGGGGCAACACCTTTCATACCAAGAAATAATTCAAGGGTACAGTATATTCAGAATTTCAGTAAATTAGTTGCCGAAAATCAGCTTAATGGTATCTTCGCTACTGCTTGGGATGATGGTTCTCCCCATTTAGAAACGGTGATACGTGGGTTTATAGCACAAGGTGAATTTGGCTGGCATCCTGATGGACGAACCGTCAGCGAATTTATTGAAGCACATGCCCGACGTGAGTTTGGTTTACCTCTTTCTCTAATGTTTTTTTTGGCGGAACTGGAAAAATCTGCATTCTTTTTCGATGGAGCACTCGTTATTTCCGGTTCCCGAAATCCGGCATGGGGAGTGAAGAACTCTTTCCGGTTGATAGAACTTCCGAATATCAAAACTCCCGGGAAGTGGAGTGAAAAGTATCAGAAGAAACTGGATGCAGCACATATTGAAGCTGTACGTTATGAGAAAATTTGCAAAGGATTGAAAGTAGCTCAATGTGAAGCGCTGAGGAATCGCTATACATTAGAGATTTATGAACAAACGAATCAATTGTTTAATTATCCTGTACGGTTATTACTTGCTTTGGAAACTTTTGACAAGGCAAAAAATAAAGAAGAATATCGTGAGGCTTTGACACACATAGAAATGTTGTGCGGCTATTTCAAAGAGATGCGATTTCATTTAGAGGAAGTCTATTCACAAACACGTTTCATGCAAAATCCTGATGGATATGTGGCTGATCAGAATCATCACCATCATCTCTCATCGTTAACTAATAGCAGCGACTGGATGTATTTATATGAGATTCCAATGGTACAAAAAATAGAAAGGTGGTTAAAAGAGTATAGAGCTAACATATTAAAAAATGAAGTGTTAGCCGGAAAATGTACCAAACTAAATTTTGCATCAAAAGATAATATATCAGGAATTTATCCCAAATTGGCTTTTTATAATAACGAGGGCGAGGGCGGAACAAGTGCCATGGTTCCTTGGGCAGGAAGTCTATGGGCTATTACTTATGGACCTCATTTGTCTTTCGAGTCATTTGATAAATTATATCAGATAACGTCGGACAAGAAGATGCCTCTCCGCTCAGAAAGTATCAGAGGAGCACCAGCCAACCGAATATAGGCCCGTATTTTATTAACGAATCTGGTAATGTCAGAGATTTGCCTTGGCAGGAAGCTCTGAGACAAATCAGAAAGTATAACATATATTAGACAGTTCTAAACTTTAGATAATAATTAATTAACATGAATTCGATATAAGAGCAAATATAATCTATCGAAGAACAGGAACATAGTAATAGATGATTTTTGCAAGGAAATTGTATTACAATAGTGGAATATATGATTGAAGATAAGATAACACGAAAAGTCATTTAACGGATAATATAAAATCATTAATTATTTAAAATTTATAATACAACAATGAAAACAGCAAATCTATTGATCGGACTATCAGCATTAACGTTGACTGTCCATGCCCAAACGAAAAAGAACAATTCCCCCAATATCATATACATCATCATGGATGACCTAGGCTATGGTGACATAGGATGTTATGGACAAGAAAAAATTGAAACACCCAATATCGACCTGCTATATAATAATGGAATGCACTTCACCCAACATTACAGCGGTTCACCAGTTTCCGCCCCTGCACGCTGTGTCCTGATGACTGGTATGCATTCCGGGCATGCACAGATCCGGGCTAACGACGAAATGACATTCAGGGGTGCTGTCAACAATCATGATTCCATGTACGTATATCCCTATC
>ERZ826016.1413-NODE-1413-length-22685-cov-9.178833_pt1 | contig 22685 bp, 16 predicted proteins | sample MGYA00519872_ERZ826016 | MGnify/ENA primary metagenome ERZ826016 (study PRJEB31778, sample SAMEA3449218) | human gut metagenome | biome: human gut; feature: human-associated habitat; material: faeces | place: United Kingdom | collected 2010/2012 ... | reverse complement strand
CGCTCGAAGCGCAGCTCTGCCGCCAGCACAACAACGCCAACATGATGGCCATCGGTGCGGGCTTCACAGGCCCGAAGCTGGCCGCGGCCATGGTCGAGACGTTCCTCTCCACCGCGTTTGAGGGCGGCCGCCACGCCCGCCGCGTCGCGCTGATGGACGCTATCGAGGGCTAAAGCATACAAAAGCGGAAAATCAACAAAAACCGAAAGGTTTTTGTTGATTTTTTTGCTCTCAAAAGGTAAACTGTTGCACGAGAAAAAGGAGGCGGATGCAGACAATGGCAAGAAGATCGAGCGGAACGAAGGGCTATACCGGTTATCGCGGGCGCAGGCGCGGCAGAGGCGTGCTGGCCGTGGTGCTGGTGGTCATTTTGCTGTTGGCGTGCGGCTTTTTGTTTGCGCAGCGCTATATGGTATACGATGCGGACGGCTCGGTCCGCTTTGAGTTCCCCTGGATAAAGAAGACCCCACAGGACGACACCGCAAATGGCGGCGACAGCGGCGACGATAAGAAGCAGGACGACCTTGAGATCACGGTGCAAAAGCCCGTCATCAAGGATACCTACGCAGTCGAGCTGGGTGCGGACGCGCTCGGCAGCGATTGGCAGGCAGCGCTCGATGGCCTTGATAAGGACGTGAACGCCGTGGCGGTCGAGCTCAAGGACGCGAGCGGCAAGATCCATTACGGCTCTAAGGTACAGGGCGCGATCGACTGCGGCGCGGTGGCTGGCGGCAGCGCATCGGATGCGGCCATTCAGGGCCTTGTCGACTCGGACTACTATACGATCGGCCGCATCAGCACGCTGCACGACAGCCTGTACGCCTACGAGCACATGACGGACGCCGCCGTGTGCCAGCTGACGGGCTTTGTCTGGTACGATACGAACAGCACGCACTGGCTCGCACCCGAAAAGCAGGCGGCGCGGCAGTATGTGACCGATATCGTCACGGAATGCGGCAAGATGGGCTTTGACGAGCTGCTGCTCGACGATTTCCACTACCCGCGCGAGGGGCGCATGAGCCGCATCAAGACGGACGAGCGCACCATGACGCAGCAGGAGGCGCTTGCGCTGCTCGCCGACGATATCCACACCGCGCTTGAGCAGGCGGGCTACAAGGGCAAGCTCTCCGTCAGCGTGGACGCGGACATCGCGCTTGCAGGCAGCGAAGAGAAGTCCGGCATCGTGATGAGCGAGCTCACGGAAAAGTTCGACCGCGTGTACGTCAAGGTCACGGCAGACCAGCTCGAGAGCGTCACCGAGGCGATGAAGGCCTACGACGTCGAGTTCGTCCCCATCGTGACGGAGGCGACGGACAGCGGCAGCTATCTCATTGAAAAGTGAAAAGGCGAAGGGCGGGCCGCTGATACCTCAGCGGCCCGTTTTTTGCGCAAAAAACAGCACGAAGCAGTGCCCGCTGCCTCATGCTGTTTTTCTTTATGAAAAGAGAGGTATCTCAGTTCATACTGCGGGAATTTTCGTAGCCGCCCTCGCGTGAACGGCTCATCGCACGGATGCGGTCGTAAACGTCGGCTTCAAGTTCGACCGTGCCGCGCGCAAGCTGCTCGCTGCGGCGCTGGGCGGAACGTTCGCCGGGGACGAAGACCTGTGCATTTCCTGCGGCGGGCGCGCTGGTGCGCACAGCCTCGGCCAGCGCCGCCGTCTGCGCGATAAAATCTTCTGTGGAGGAGAACATCTCCGACGACAGGGCGCAGAACAGGTAGCCGAGGTCGTATTCATCGCGGATCTCGCCGCCCATCTTTGCGCCGACGAACGCGCCGGTCAGAATTTCAAGCGCCATGCACAGCGCCGCGCCGCGCGCCCCGCCGAAGGGGAGCACGCCCTGCACGCGTTGGGGATCGGTAGTGAAAGCGCCGGCGGCATCGAGAAAAGTCCTTTCGGGGAGGGGACGCTCCTCGACGATGGCCTGCCGCAGCTCGCCCCACACGCCCTGCGCGGTGGCAAAGTCGAAGATGAGGGGCGGCTTTTCGCCCTGCGGGAAGCCGAAAGATAGCGGATTTGTGCCGAACACCGGCATGCTGCCGCCAAACGGCACCACGTGCGCGGGACCACCGTTATTCGTGACGATACCGATGCAGCCGCGCTCGGCGATCAGGCGGGAGTAGGGGACCAGACGGGCGTAGCGGCTGACGTTGGTCAGCGCGACAAGGCCGACACCCTGCTCTTTGGCAAGCTCCACGCTGAGCGCGGCAGCCTGCCGCGCGGCGATGTGGCCGAGCTCACGGTGGCCGTCGATTTTGGCGTGGCCGCCGATCCGGCTCACGATTTCGATGCTGCCCTCGCGGCCTGAAAGGCCGATGTCGATGGTCAGGAATTTGGAGACGCCGTGGGTCTTGTGGCCCTCGAGTTCGGCGTCCAGAAAGTCGTCGACGATGAAAGCGGCGTCCTCGCTGCCGATGCCGCGCAGTGTGAGCGCGTCGAGCATCAGGGCGCGGAGCTCGTCGATGCGGATCTCTTTTTTCATAGGCCGCGCTCCTGCGCCAGCGCGATCAGACGGGTGAACGTATCCTGCGCAAGGCCACGGACGGCCTCGCGCTTGTAGGGCATGGAGCCGCGCCCCGCGATGACGCGCTCGACCTCGGAAGAGAGCAGGTCGCCGAGCGCGGCGCCGGTCTCCGCCGTGAGCGGCTTTCCCGCAAGGAACGCCGCGGCGTCTTCTGATAGGTATGCGTGCGGCGCGACTGCGCCGAGCGCGACGCGCGCGCGTTGGATGCAGCTGTTTTTAACAACCGCGCTGACGGCGAGGTTGATCTTGGAGATCGTGACCTGGTGCCGTTCACCGATCTTGCCGAACGCGCTGATCTCATGTTCGGCGGGCAGGGGGAGGAGAAAGCGCAGAATGGCCTCGTCGCCTGCGAGCGCGGTCTTGCCCTTGCCGAGCACGAGCTCGCGTGCGGGGATGGTGCGCACCTCGCCGCGGCTGTTCATCACCTCGGCCGCGCCGCAGAGCGCGAGCAGGGGCGGGTAGACGTCGCCCGCGGGGGAAGAGGTGCCGATGCTGCCGCCGAGCGTGCCGCGGTTGCGGATCTGCGCGCAGCCGACCTGGCTGCACGCCATGGCGAGTGCGGGAAAATACTGCCGCACAACGGGGGACTGTGCGACCTGTGAATGTACACACACTGCGCCGACGGCGAGGGTATCGCCGTTCCATTCGATATTCTTGAGCTCCTGCATCTCCGTCAGGCTCAAAATGGCGTCTGCGTGCCAGACCTTTCCGTTGCACTGGGCCAAAAAGTCCGTGCACCCGGCGACAATGGAGCCGCCGGAGAGGGACGCAAGGGCAGAGGCGAGCTCTTCACGGTTTGTTGGCTGAAAGAAGTTCATTTGGCCGCCTCCTTCATGTCGCGCGCGGCCTGCCGGATGGCGCGCAGGATCTGCTCATAGCAGCTGCACCGGCAGATGTTGCCGGAGATCGCGGTGCGGATCTCATCTTCGGTAGGGTCGGGATTGTGGAGCAGCAGGCCCGCGGCGCTCATCACCATGCCGGGCGTGCAGTAGCCGCACTGAATGGCCATGTTGTTCACAAAAGCGGGGATGATGGGTGCGATGCGAGGGTCGGATTCGACACCCTCGGATGTGATGACGCGGTGTCCGTTCACCTGCGCGATCATCGTCATGCAGGAGTGGACGGCCTTATCGTCGAGCAGCACCGTGCAGGTGCCGCACTCGCCCTCGCCGCAGCCGCGCTTCGTGCCCGTCAGATGCAGATCTTCGCGCAGCACGTCGACAAGCAGGCGCTCCGGCGGGGCGTTAACAACGGTTTCTTTCCCGTTTAAGTAAAAACGAATTTCCATCACAGCGACGCCTCCTTGCGTTTTTCCTGCACGGCGCGGATGATCTTCTCCGGCGTCAGCGGCAGGGTGGTCAGATCGGTTTGCAGTGCATCATTGACGGCGGCAAGCAGCGCCGGCGCGACCGGCACAAAGCAGGATTCGCCGATGGACTTGGCGCCGTAAGGCCCTTCGGGGCTGCCGTTTTCGACAAGCACCGTCTCAATGTGCGGGAAGTCGCACGCGCGTGCCACGTGATAGCGCTGCAGGGTGGCGTTGAGCGGCTGGCCGGTCTTCGGGTCGATTTTGACCTGCTCGCAAAAGACAAGCCCCATGCCCTGCTGCAAGGCGCTGCCGACCTGCCCGCGGCAGAGTTCGGGATTGATGGCCTTGCCAACGTCGTGCGCGGCGGTGAATGCCGTCAGGCGGCAGAGCCCAGTGAGTGTGTCGACCTCGACCTCGGCGAAGTGAGCAGCGGCAGGGCCGGGGTTGGACGAGGGCTGGTAAGTGTGGGAAACGAAAATTGCGCCGCTGCTGCCGTACTGGTCGGCGGCATAGCAGATAACATCACGGTAGGTTTTCCGGCGAGAGGGATCAGCGGTGACAAAGATCTCACCGTTTTGACAGGCGAGGTCTCCGGCACTGCATACCATGAGACGTGCGGCATTTTCCAGCAGCAGAGATTTGAGCTTCTGCGCCGTTTCCAACACGGCACGGCCGGTGACATAAATTGTGCGGCTGGTGTAGCAGCCATTATCGAGCGCATTGTATGCCGTGTCGCCCTCAGGGAAATCAATGCTGTCAGGTGGGATGGAGAGTTCTTCTGCGGCAATATTCTTCAGCGCGGCAACCGTGCCGCAGCCATGGTCGTGGATGTTGCAGTTGAAGCTCGCCGAGCCGTCCTCTTCAAACTTGGCCGTGACGGTGCACCAGTCAAGACGGCGAGGATAGTAGCCTGAGGTATGGGTGGACACGGCGAGGCCGACGCCCTTGAGATAGCGGCTGCTTCGATCCTGCGCCTGCGCGGCGGCGCGGCGCTCGGACCAGCGGAAACGTTCACTGCCAAGGCGCAGCACATCCTCAAGGCGTACATCGCCAAGCGGGAAGTTGCCGATCTTGCTGATCGCGTCGGGCGGCAGCACGTTTTTGAGCCGCAACTCGAGCGGGTCACAGCGGAATTTCTGCGCGGCGGCGTTCATCATGTTTTCCATGATGAACGCGGTCTCTGGGCCGCCCCAACCACGGTAGCTGCCGGACATGGGCGTGTTGGTGCAGGTGGAGGTCGCGTGATACTCCACATCCTCCACGCCGTAGACCCAGGAGAGCTTTTTGAACATGGATCCCATGTAATCCGGCGAAACACCCTGATAACCGCCCGCGTCGAGCTCAGCGGTCAGGTCGAGCGCTTTGAGAATATGGCCTTTGTCGAATTTGGCGCGAATTTCACTTTTGATGGGATGACGCAGCACAGTGCAGAGGATGGTCTCGCGCCGGTCGAGCTGAAGCTTGACGGGGCGTCCCGTCATTTTTGCGCCGACGGCGGCTAGCGGTTCCAGGATCATCTCCTGCTTGCAGCCGAACGAGCCGCCCATCGGCGTTTTGATGGCGCGCACATGGCTCATCGGCATTCCAAGCAGCGCTGCAACACACGAGCGCACGCCAAATGTCGACTGTGTGGGAGACCAGACGGTCATGCGGTCGGTGCCGGGGTTATAGTCTGCCACGGCGCAGTGCGTTTCCATGGCGATGTGCGTGATGCGCTGCGTCTGCGAGCGGTGGATGAACTCCTCGCCCTGCGCGTCGGAGTATTTTCCGCCAAAGCCGCTCTCGGGCAGCGTGACGGTGTTGCCACCCTCGTGCAGCTGCGGCGCGCCCTCTTTCATCGCATCTTCAACAGTGAAAACGGCGGGAAGCTCTTCAATCTCGAGCTTGATCTTCTCCGCCGCGGCAGCGGCGATCTCCGGCGAATCGGCCAGCACGGCAGCCACGCGGTCGCCGACAAAACGGACGTGACGGCTGAAGAGCGTTTCCTGGTCCATGATATCCTCGCTGATGCGAACGCGACCGCGATTGTATTTGGTGTCCACCGTATTTTCAAACGACAATACCGCGGCAACGCCTGGCATCGCAAGTGCGGCGGAGGAGTCGATCGCTTTGACGATCCCGTGGGCAACAGGGCTGAGCACGAGCTTCATGTGCAGCATGTTCGGCAGCTTCATGTCCCCTGCGTAGCGCAGAAGGCCGCTGGCCTTGGCACGGGAATTGTTGACAGGCGTGCTCTTGCCGATGTATTGATAGTTCATAATGGATTCTCCCAGAATGTTTATCGGGACGAATGCAGCCGCAAAATGCGGCGGCAAAACCCTTTATTGATACCCTATAATGAACCACAACCGTCAAAGGAGCGTCAAGAAGAACGCATTTCGACAGGCTGTGTCAAAAAAATTTTAAGCGTCAAATCGATTTTACAAAAAATTTGACGATTTTTTGATTTTTGATGCTTACAGTTGCGTTGTGTCAATGATACTGCTGCCGCGTTAAAGTTCCGCGAAAGGGATAAAAGGCAGCCGAGCGCTGGGAGGTGCGAGTCATAAGCCATGGAACCCTCACAACATTACCGCAAGAAAGCAAAGTCCCCATAACGAATACCATTACATTTTTTGGGAGGAATAGAAAATGAACTCTGCAACAGGAACAAAAAAGACCGTTGGCTTCGGAAAAGCGCTTGTCGTTTTTATCTGTGTGTTTGCGCTGATCCTCTGCGGCATCAACGTGCTCGGCACCTCGGCACACATCCCTCTGGTCATCGCCACGATCGTCGCCGCCATTGCGGGCGTTTCGAGCGGCTTTACCTGGGATGAAATGGAAAAGGGCATGAGCGAGACTATCAAGGCCTCCGCCCCCGCCATCCTCATCATGCTCATCATCGGCATGGTCGTCGGCACCTGGATGCTCGGCGGCATCATCCCCACAATGATTTACTACGGCCTGACCTGGCTGTCCCCGAAAATCTTCCTCTTCGCCGCCTGTGCCCTGTGCGTTATGGTTTCGACCTTCACGGGTTCTTCCTGGACGACGATGGGCACCGTCGGTGTGGCGCTGGTCGGCGTCGGCACCGCGCTTCAGGTTCCCCTCGGCATGACGGTCGGCGCGATCATCTCCGGCGCTTACTTCGGCGATAAGATGAGCCCTCTGTCCGATACCACGAACCTCGCTCCTGCCATGGCCGGTACCACGGTGTTCACCCACGTCAAGCACATGGTCGTTACCGCAGGCCCGTCCATCATTATTTCCCTGATCATCTACGCCATCATGGGCTTCACGGTCGTCAAGGGTACGGCCAGCATGGAGACGATTGATCTCTACATGGGCACGCTCAAGGAGTTCTTCACCATCAGCCCTGTGATGTTCATTCCCCCGCTGTGCGTTCTGCTCATGGTCATCTTCAAGGTGCCCGCCATCCCCGGCCTGATCGGCGTCTCCGCTCTCGGCGGCATCTTCGCGGCCATCTTCCAGAAGGCAAGCCTCGCAACCATCCTCGCCTCCATGTACACCGGTGTGAGCATGGATACCGGCGTTGCCGAGATCAACCGTCTCGTTAACCGCGGCGGCCTCTCCAGCATGCTCGATACCGTTGCCCTGATCCTGATCGCCCTAGCGTTTGCCGGTGTGGTCGAGACCACCGGCGCTGTCCACGCCATCATCGAAAAGATCCTCAGCAAGGCCAAGAGCGACAAGGCCATGATGACCACCGCCATCTTCGCCACGCTCTTCACCAACTTCGCCACCGCCGCGCAGTATGTCGCGATCGTGCTTCCCGGCCGTATGTTCCGCGAGGCTTTCCGTGAGCGCGGTCTGCACCCCAAGAACCTGTCCCGTATCCTTGAGGACGTCGGCACGATCTGCGCGCCGTTCTGCCCCTGGAGTACTGACGGTGTTTATATCCTCGCAACGCTCGGCTGCGCCACCGCGGCCTATGCGCCCTACATGTTCTTCTCCATGCTCTGCCCCATCGTCTCGCTGATCTGCATCTGGACCGGCTGGACCATCACTCGCATCACCCCCGAGCAGGCCAAGGAAGACATCATCCCGTAAGCTGTTAATTTGAGCAGGGGGAGCGCGAGTTCCCCCTGACTCCAACAAAGAATTGAGAAAAAGGAGAAAGCAAATGAACAAGGTTATTCTCAACGGCGTGGATCTTTCCATCGAAGACGTCGTCAACGTTGCCCGCAACGGTTATCAGGTCGAGATCGACAAGGAGTGCATGGCACACATCGCGGAAGTCCGCGGCTACATGGAGCGCGAGTGGATGCGCGACGACGCACCCGCAGTGTACGGCTTCAACACGGGTCTCGGTAAGCACAAGGATCATAAGGTCACGATTGAAGAGAGCGACCTGCATCAGTATCGCACCGTTCTGTCCCACTGCGGCGGCGTCGGTGATCCGGCTCCCGAGGAAGTGGTCCGCGCGGCCATGTGCGTCCGCCTGAACGCCTTCTGCCGCGGCGTTTCCGGCCTGCGTCCGGTCGTCGTTGAGCGCCTTGTCGAGCTGCTCAACAAGGGTGTGCATCCCGTCGTGCCCTGGCAGGGCAGCGTCGGCGCCTGCGGCGACCTTGCTCCCATGGCGCACATCGTCTCCGTCCTCATCGGCGTTCCCCAGGCGGAAGCGTTCTATCAGGGCGAGCGTATGCCCGCACAGGAAGCGCTGAAGAAGGCCGGCATCACTCCTGTTGAGTTCCAGCTCAAGGCGAAGGACTGCCTGGCTCTGCTGAACGGCACCACGATGTTCGCCGGCATGGCCTGCCTGAACGTCCATGACGCCGAGCGCCTGTACAAGCTGTCCGAGATCACCACGGCTCTGTCCCTCGAGGCCATCCGCGGCGAGACCCGCGCGTTCGACAAGCGCATCCAGGAAGCCCGTCCCTATGCCGGTCAGATCAAGGCCGCTGCCAACGTCATGAAGCTCGTCGAGGGCTCCACCCGCGTCACCGAGGACGCCCGCAAGATCCACCTCGAGCACGACATCATGCATCCCCACTATCAGGAGCGCGTGCAGGATAACTACTGCTTCCGCTGCATGCCGCAGGTCCAGGGCGTCTGCCGCGAGAACCTTGACTATGTCAAGCACCTCGTCGAGGTCGAGATCAACGCCGCAACGGATAACCCGCTGATCTTCCCCAAGGGCGACGGTCACTACGAGTTCCTCTCCGGCGGTAACTTCCACGGCGAGCCGACCGGCTTTGCCATGGATATCCTGACGATGTCCCTCGTCGAGATCGGCAACGTTGCGGATCGCCGCTGCTTCACCATGTGCGACCCGACCATCAGCTACGGTCTGCCTCTGGCTCTCGCCGGTGAGCCCATCGGCCTGAACTACGGATACAACATCATCTGCTGCTCCACCTCTGCCCTCGCGTCTGAGAACAAGACGCTGGCGTTCCCCTCCGTCTGCGACACCATCCCGACCAAGGCCAACCAGGAAGACCACGTCTCCATGGCACCCTGGGCCGCCCGCAAGGCCAAGCTCGTGATCAAGAACCTCGAGAAGATCCTCGGCATCGAGTTGCTGCTCGCTTCCCGCGGTATCTGGATCACCCAGGATGAGTTGGGCCAGTTCAACCTCGGCAAGGGCACGTCCATTGCTTACGAGAAGGTCAACGAGCTGATCAAGTTCCAGAAAGAAGATATCTACATGGGCAACCAGTCCAAGGCTACGATTAGCCTCATCGAGTCTGACGAGCTGCTGAACGCTGTGGAAGCAGCGGTCGGCGAGCTGTAAGCATCCCTCTTCTCCACACAACCCAAAGCGACCGGTGCGTTCCCGCGTACCGGTCGCTTTGGGGCATGATGCACAAAAGTTGAATGGATTCGACGCGAATTAAACGCTTGCTTCTGCCGAAAACGGCCATTATACTGTAATCAATACGTCGCTCTTTTTTGGAGAGGGCAGAGGCAAGCATCCAACTTTTGGAAAAGAAAGGAGAAAGTCTGATGCAAAAGATTACAGCCGAACTTCTTGGCTCAGGACGGATCCTGCTCAACGGGAAACAGGTCAACCTGCCGTTCAAGCAGGCCGAGGCACTGGTGTACTACCTTCTTGTCGAAAAGGAGACCTTTCGCCCCAAGCTCGCCGACATCATCTGGGGCGACAGTGCGGACGAGCACAAGGTGCAGTCCAACATGCGCAACGCCATCTATGTGATCCGGCGCGAGTTCGGTCGCGATTTTCTTGTCGGCGCGTCGAAAAATGTCATTCAGATCAACCCTGAGATCAGGATCGATCTGGACATCGACCGCTTTAACGACAAAAATCTGACGGATTTCAGCTTTTACGCGGGCGACTTTCTCGAAAACTTTTATCTCAAGGACAACGAATACTACAACGAATGGCTGCTCAACAACCGCCAGCACTATCGAGGGCTGCTGCAGGAGCGGCTCAAGGAGTCCATCGTCGCGGCGTTTCAGGACGAGCGCTACAAGGACTGCGAGCTGGAATGCCAGAAGCTCATGGCGCTCGACGAGTTTGATGAGTTCGGCTATGTCTATTTAATTGAAATTTACCGCGCACGAGGCGAGTATTCCTCGGCAGTGGCGCTGTACGACAGGCTGGAAAAGCTGCTTTCCGAAGAGCTGTTCCAGTCGCCGAGCAAAGAGATCACAGCTCTCGTGCAGAACATCCGGCAGGAGCGCAACAAGAGCGTGCTGCACGTGCTCTCGCAGAAGGAGAGCATCACCTCGCCGGAGAGCGAAAAGGACAGCGGCCCGTTCATGGGCCGCGAGGAGGAGCGCGGGAAGCTCGTAGACGACATCCTGCAATTTTCCGGGGGCCGCGGCGCGATCAGCCTTGCCGTGACCGGCGAGGCCGGCATCGGCAAGACGCAGCTCTTTCAAACGGTGCTCTCCTTACTGGGGAAAACGCAGGCGGCGATCTATCAGACCTGTTGCTACCGCGCCGAGGAGAACTACGTCTTAAAGCCCTGGCAGAACATCTTCGAGCAGCTGGGGCGCGACCTTAAAAATCGCGCGAGCGGCGCAGACGCGACGCTCTTCCGAGCGGCGGTTTCGCGCGCGTTCCCGTATCTCTGGCAGGTCGATCTGGAAAAAGCCATCGACCAGGACGACATCACGACCGAGAGCGGCAGCAGCAACCTGCGCGCGATCACCTACGCGCTGATGCGCCTGTCGCACGCGCAGAGGATGATCTTCTACTTTGACGATCTCCAGTGGGCGGACAGCGTGTCGATCTCGCTGATCCGCGATATCCTGACCTCGGACAAAAACCACCGCATCCTGTTCCTTTTCGGCGTCCGCGACGAGCGGCACCAGTATGTGGGCAGCTTTTTGGAGGAGATGAAGGCTGCGCGCTTTCTGTCGGAGCTCCAGCTGCCGCGCTTTTCTGTGGACGAGACGGGACAGCTTGCCGACCTCCTGCTGCCGGAGCGCTTTTCCACGCCCGCGCTGCGCCAGCAGCTCTTCCGCGAGACTGAGGGCAACCCCTTTTTCATCATCGAAACGGTCAACAACCTCAAGTTCAACGGCTCGGTGGCCGACATCACGCCGAACATGCGCGACACGATCCGCATCCGCATCATGTCGCTGCCGTCGGAAGAGCGCAGCATTCTTGATCTGCTCTCGTTCTTCTTCGACGGCGCATCGTTCGACATGATGCGATCGCTCTCGGGAAAAGAGGAGTACGAGCTCATCACGATTTTGGAAAAGCTCATCGACAAAAAGCTCATCCGCGAGGTCATCCGCGCCGAGAGCGTCGCCTTCCAGTTCAGCCACCAGAAAATTCTCGAGTATGTTTACGGCGAGCTTTCGCTCACCAAGCGGCGCATCCTGCACGAAAAGATCTCCTGCTGCCTCGAGCGCAGGCTCAGCGGCACGAGCGCGGACAACGCGCTTTATACCAAGCTCATGTACCACAGCAGGCGCGCGGGCAATGAGCGCAAATACCTCAAGTATTACGTCGAGTACGTTTACAACTATTTAAACCTGTCCCACGAATATTATCCGGTGCTCGGCGGGGAGACGCTGCCGGCGGACGCAGAAAACGACCTTCGGCTTGATTCGTCGGACAGAGCTGGCATCCTTCGCATCCTCAAGGACATCCAAACGAAGGTGCAGGCCAATCAGGGCAAATTCGACGAGAGCGACAAGCACGGATTCCTGTCGGATTACTACCACATGATGGGCCGCTTCCACATCCGCAAGGTGGAGTATTCGCAGGGCGAGCCATACATCCGCACGCTCATCGAGCTCAACCGCGACTCGGACAGCGAGCAGTGCCGCAACAACATGATCAAGGCCTACCGCCAGCTCATCTGCATCTACATCGACCGCTACGAGACCAAACAGATGCAGGAGGTCGTCGAAAAGGCGTTCGCCGTGCTTGGCGAGGACGGCAAAGCCGAAGAGCGCGCCATCTGGATGCGCCTGTCGGGTCTGTGCTCCATCATGTCGGGCCGCATCGAGGAGGGCTACGCCTCGCTCACGCAGGCGATCGAGATTTTCGAGCGCTCGGGGGAAAAGGACAAATACCTCTTCAACCTCGCGGCATCTTACGCATGGCTTGGCGAGGTGGAACGCAACCGCATGCACTATGGCGAGGCGATGCAGTACTACACGCGCGCCATCTCCATCTGCACGGAAAACTTTCTCACCGGCGGTATCGCGACGTTTTACACCTACGCCGGTCAGGCCGCGCTGGATGCGGGCGACCTTGAAAGCGCGGACGAATACCTCTCGCAGGCAGTCGACCAGTTCAACAAGGTGGAGCTGATGTGGGGGCGCGGTATCGCGTTCGCCTACTACGGCTACCTCTGCTTTGAGCAGGGAGAGTATCGCAAGGCGCTGAGCCTTTTCATCAAGGCGGACGATTATGCCCAGCGGCTCGGCAGCTGCTACGAAGTGGGCGTGCTGAACCGCATGTTTGCACAAATCAGCCTGCAAATGCAGGATTCACCGGACATTCAGGCTGTTTTTGGACGATATTTGAATAAAGACGTGTCTGTTTACTTACAGCAGTCGAAAATGCTGCTGCGCGACGCCTATTCTCCGGTCGACGAGCAGTATCTGTCGCAGCTCACGGAGCGGTTGAAACGGGAGAATAAGGCCAATACGGAACAAACAGCAAATTCTGCACAGGAGATAGAACATCATGCTTGAAAACAACCACACGATTCACCTGACGCTCAACGGCGAGAGCCGCGCGTTCACGGTGGAGCCGCAGGAGACGCTTCTGCACGTGCTGCGCGAGCGCGCGCACCTGACGGGCGCGAAGAAGGGCTGTGACCTTGGCGAATGCGGCGCCTGCACGGTCATCATGGACGGGCGCGCGGTCAACTCGTGCTGTGTGTTCGCCATCGAGGCGGACGGCAGCACGGTCGAGACCATCGAGGGCATCGGCACCGCCGACGAGCCGCACCCGCTGCAGCAGGCGTTTATCGACGCCGGCGCCATCCAGTGCGGCTACTGCACGCCCGGAATGATCATGGCGGCCAAGGCGCTGCTCGACCGCAACTCCCATCCCACGCGCGAGGAGATCCACGCCGCCATGTCCGGCAACCTCTGCCGCTGCACGGGCTACACGAAGATCGAGGAGGCCATCGTCGCGGCTTCCAAGGTCATTGACCAGTACGCGAACGGAAAGGGGGCGCAGCAGTGATGGAGCAGCATCATTTCGACATTGTCAACCACGCCACGCCGCGCCTTGAGTCCATGGATAAGGCGCTGGGTCGCGGCAAGTATACCGACGATTTAGAGCTCCCCAACATGGCCTACGCCGCGCTCGTGCGCTGCCCGTATTCCCATGCCAAGGTTTTGAGCATCGATGTGAGCGAGGCGGAAAAGGTTCCCGGTTTTCTCGGCTGCGCCCTGCCGGAGGAGGCCCCGCAGGCCTACTTCAACTGCTCGGGCAACCCGCCCTCTCCGCTTCTGATGGCGGATGAAAAGGTGCTGACGACCGAGCCGCTGACCATCGGCGACCGCGTGGCCGTCGTCGCCGCGGAGACGGAGGAGGCCGCCCGCGCCGCTGCCGAGGCAGTGAAGGTCGAATACGAGAACCTTATGCCGATCCTCGACGTCAAGGCCGCGCTCGCAGAGAATGCGCCCGCGATGCAGCCGCATCTTTCCGACACGAACGTCGTCCAGCGGCGCGAGGTGTCGCAGGGCGACATCGCTGTGGGCGAGGAAAAGTCCGACATCATTCTCGAAGACCACTTCGTCACGCCGCCGATGCAGCACACGATGATCGAGCTGACCTGCTGCATCTGCGACTTCAGCGACGGCGAGCACATGACGATCTACAGCTGCTCGCAGACGGTGTTCCAGGAGCGCCGCATTCTGGCCGAGCTCTTCGGCCTCAAGGAAGTGGACGTGCACATCATCAAGCCGCTTGTCGGCGCAGGCTTCGGCGCGCGCCAGCAGCTGCACGCCCAGCACGCCGCGGCGCTCATCTCCCGCAAGATCAAGCGCCCCGTGAAGCTGCTCTATTCGCGCGAGGAGGACTTCTACTCCGTCGTGCGTCACGCCTCCGACGTTGATCTTCGCATCGGCGCGGACAAAAACGGCAAGCTGCAGCTCTTTGATACGACGTTCCGCCTGAATGCCGGCCCCTACACCACGCACACGCCGACGGTCGTGGCCGCCGCCGCGCGTAAATTGCAGTACAACGTGCCGAACTACTCGTTTACCGGCCTGAGCGTTTTCACGAACCACGTGACGGGCGGCGCGTTCCGTGGCTACGGCAACACGCAGCTCACGTTCGGCCGCGAAATTCTGATGGACCGCCTCGCGCAGAAGCTCGATATGGACCCTGTCGAATTCCGCCTGATGAACCACGTGCAGGTGGGCGAGTGCTTCCCCTGCGCGAGTATCCCCGTCAGCAGCAACGGCATTGAGGACTGTGCACGCCGCTGCCAGCAGATCCAGAAGGAGATCGACGAGAAAGAACCTCTGATCGACGATGAAAACATCCGTCAGGCATGGGGCATCTCGTTCAGCTGCCACGGCTCCGGTCCGTCCTCGAAAGAGGGCCTGAGCGGCGCGGTCGTCATGCTCAACGCCGACGCGTCCGTGCATCTTCTCGTCGGCTCTGCCGATATCGGTCAGGGCAGCGAGACGATGGAGAGCCAGATTGCGGCGGAATGCCTCGGTATCCCCCTCTCCAGCGTGCAGATCACCGCGGCGGACACGGGTCTGACGCCGTATAACACCGGCACGTTCGGTTCGAGCCAGACGTTTATCTGCGGCAACGCCGTCAAGCTCGCCTGCGACGATCTGAAAAAGAAGATGGTCGAGCAGCTCAAGGTCATCTACGACGGCTGCACGGTCAAGGAAAAGGACCACCGCTACTATATCAGCGGCGGCGAGGAGCTTGAGCTGAGCTTTGAGGACGCCGCGCGCAAGATCCTGTTCGACCCCAAGGGCAGCGTGCCCATCGGCGCGGGCACCTACAAGGCCGCGGCCTGCCCGAATCCGTTCTCCGTCTGCTTTGTCAAGGCGGAATACCACAAGAAGCTCAACGCCATCCGCCTCATGGACATCATCGAGGTCGTGGACGTCGGTACGCCCATCAACCGCCTGACCGTCGCCGGTCAGCTCGAGGGCGGCATCGCGCAGGGCGTGGGCTACGCGCTCTATGAGCGCATGGAGATCAACCCGCGCTCGCGCCGCACGCTGTCGACCGATTTTCTGCACTACCGCATCCCGCAGATGGGCGACATGCCGCGCACGTATGTCGACATGGTCTCGAGCCACGACCCCTACGGCCCGCACGGCGCGAAGAGCGTCGGCGAGCTCGCCACGGTGCCCGTGGCGCCGGCCATCGTGAACGCGGTGCGCCGGGCAAGCGGCATTGAGATCAACAGCCTGCCGCTGTGCGACAAATTTGCCATCCTGCCGACCGAGAGGGGGAATGTGAAATGAGCGGACAGGTTTTAGAGAGCTTACACGACGTCGTCTTCGCCGAGCACCCGACCTACATCGGCGGCGGCACGGACATCATGCCGCTGCTGAAAAACGAGGTGCGCGACGACAAGGATTTCGTCTTCCTGAAGAAAATTCCGGAGCTGCACGTTTTGGAGGAAAAGGACGGCGAGCTCATCATCGGCGCGGCGATGACGCTCACCGAGCTTGCCGAGAGCGTGCTTTTGAACAGCCGCTACGCGGCCATCGCGCAGGCGGCGTCGCTGACGGCATCCCCGCAGATCAGAAACATCGCCACCGTCGGCGGCAACATCATGCAGGACCGCCGCTGCATTTACTTCAACCAGCCGCACCTGTGGCGCAGCGGCCTTGCCTACTGCTTCAAGACCGGCGGCAGCATTTGCCACCAGATCCCGAACTCGCCGGTCTGCCGCGCGATCTACTATTCCGACGTCGCCACCGCGCTCATCGCCTACGAGGCGGAGGTCGAGTACATCGAAGACGGCGAGACGCACCGCACCGACCTTGCATCCCTCATCGAGCGCCACAGCGTGGCCAACGGCCTTGCCTGCCACGAGCACCTGCCCATCCTCGTCACGCGCTTTTTCGTCCCCGCGGCGGAAGAGGGCGAGCGCAGCGGCTTTTATAAGTACGCCATGCGCACGACGATCGACTTCCCGATCATCAACTTCGCGCTCCGCTGCGGCGGCAATCGCCCCGCGCGTCTGGCCGCGGGCGCGGTCGCGCCCCATCCGGTCGTGATGGCCGAGACGGCGGCGAAGATCGACTCCGACGCCACGGATGACGAGGTCATCGCGCAGGCCGAGGACGAGCTCAGAAAGCTCGCCATGCCCATCAAGGAGGCCTGCATGACCCCCGCGGTCAAGAGAAGCCTCTATCGCCACGTCGCAATGCTGCTGAATCTGAGAAAATAAGCAAAAAAAGAACCGTCCGATCGGACGGTTCTTTTTTGTCGTAGAAATTTACTTCGCGGCGCGGGCCAGAACGGCCTCGGCGCTCATGTTCGGATTGATGGTCTCTTCGCTCTCGACCGCGATGGCCGCGGCGGCGGTGCCGGCGGCGCAGCTTTCGGCAAGGTTGCGGCCCGCGAGAAACGACCAGACGAGGGATGCCATCATCGCGTCGCCCGCGCCGGTGGCGTTGCGCATCTCGGCCTTGCAGATGGGCTCCAAATGCGTCTCGCCCTGCTGTGCGGCAAACACGCCGTCGCCGCCGAGCGACAGGAATACGCGCTGCACGCCCTGATCGAGAAGCGCCTGCGCGGCCTGATAGAGCGTGGCGTCATCCGTGATCTTCACGCCGGAGAGGAGCTCTGCTTCGATGCGGTTGGGCTTGAGCGTGTGGACGTGACTGAGTAAGCCCTGGAGCTTTTCCGCCTTGACGGTGGATACCGGATCGACGAAGAGCGGCGCGGCGCAGTGCTCGACAAGGTACGCGATGGACTCGCGCGGCAGGTTCGCGTCCACGACCACCGCGGCGGCGCCGTCGAGCAGCTCCTTCTGCGAGGCGAAGTAGTCCGGCGTCAGCTTTTTGCAAATTTCCATATCGGAGACCGCAATGGCCATATCACCGTCGCTGTCGCCGACGAAGACATAGGTCGAGGTGCGGCCATCCGGCACGTGCAGCGCGTGCGAAAGGTCGATGCCAAGGTCGCGGCAGCTCTGCTCGACCTGACTCGCGCGCGAATCGCCGCCCACGGCGGTCAGAAGATACGTCGGTACGCCGAGCAGGCGCATGTTGTGCGCGATGTTGCGTCCCACGCCGCCGAGGCTCAGCTCGACCTTGCCGGGGTTCGAGTCCTTCGCGCGCAGCGGCGCGAAGGAGTGCGCGCCGATGTCGATATTCACGCCGCCGCAGACGACGGCATAGGGAAGATTCTTTTCGTTAGACATGATGTTGCTTTCTCCGAATTATTTGTGATAAAGACGCTTGGATTCATACTTCGGCTCGCAGCTGACGTGAATGCCGAGGCGCTTGTAGAGCTTGATGTCCTCCTCCGAGATGATGACGGAGAAGTGCGCATCGCAGCCGCGGAGCGTGCCGAGCTGGGCTCTTGCCATGTCGGCGAGGGGGTTCGTCAGCGCCGAGATCGCCAGCGCGATGAGCACCTCGTCAGAGTGCAGGCGCGGGTTGTGGTGGCCGAGCGACTGGATCTTGAGCGCTGAGATCGGCTCAATGACCTGATTCGAGATGAGGTTCATGTCGCTGCGGATGCCCGCCATGGCCTTGAGCGCGTTGAGCAGCAGCGCCGCCGAAGCGCCGAGAAGGGAAGAGGTCTTGCCCGTGACAACGCGGCCGTCGGGCAGCACCATCGCGCCCGCGGGCGCGCCGGTCTCCTCGGCCTTCTGCTTGGCCGCGGCCACAGCGGGGCAGAGGTCGGGCGTCACATCCGCCTGCTGCATGACGAGCTCGAGCTTTCTGAGCTGGCAGGCGTCAGCAATGCCGCGCGCGACGTCGACCTGCGCGGTGTAGTAGCGGCGCAGAATTTCCATGCGCGAGGCCTGACGGCAGACCTCATCGTCGATGATGCAGTTGCCCGCCATGTTGACGCCCATGTCGGTGGGGGACTGGTAGGGGCACTTGCCGGAGATGCGCTCGAAGATCGCGCGCAGGACGGGGAAGATCTCCACGTCGCGGTTATAGTTCACGGTCGTCTCGCCGTAGGCCTCGAGGTGGAACGGGTCGATCATGTTCACGTCGTCAAGGTCCGCGGTCGCGGCCTCGTAGGCGAGGTTCACGGGGTGCTTGAGCGGCAGGTTCCAGATGGGGAAGGTCTCAAACTTGGCGTAGCCCGCGCTCACGCCGTGTTTGTGCTCGTGGTAGAGCTGGGAGAGGCACGTCGCCATCTTGCCGCTGCCGGGGCCCGGCGCGGTGACGACGATGAGCGAGTGCGTCGTCTCGATATACTCGTTGCGGCCAAAGCCCTCGTCGCTCACGATGTGGGCGACGTCGGAGGGATAGCCCGCGATGGGGTAGTGGCGGTAGTTGCGAACGCCAAGCGTGTTGAGACGCTTGATGAAGGCATCCGCCGCGTTCTGCCCCGCGTACTGCGTGATGCACACGCCGCCGACATAAAGCCCCAGCGAGCGGAACGCGTCAATCAGGCGCAGGCAGTCGTCATCATAGGTGATGCCGAGGTCGCCGCGCACCTTGTTCTTTTCAATGTCGTTCGCGTTGACCGCGATGACGATCTCCGCGTCGTCGCGCAGCTGCTGAAGCATGCGGATCTTGCTGTCGGGCTGGAAGCCGGGCAGCACGCGCGAAGCGTGAAAGTCGTCGAAGAGCTTGCCGCCGAACTCCAGGTACAGCTTGCCGCCGAACTTGCTGATGCGCTCGCGGATGTGCGCGGACTGCATGGCAAGGTATTTGTCGTTATCAAAACCGATTTGTCCCATCGTAAAAAGCACCCCATTTTCAATTTACACATAATATATGCCTATTATATAGAACGTACGGCGGCTTGACAAGAAATGTGCCCGCAGAAAAATAGATGAAAAACGGCGGCGAATTTCTGCTATTTTCCCCTCTTTACATCAGCGAGCTCTTAGCGTATGCTATAAACAGTCTCTTCACGGGGGGAGAAAAAATCTGCACTTTTTGAAAAAAGGTGTTGACAAAAGAATGCGGATATAGTAGTATATCACTGTTCGATTCGCGCGGTTAGCTCAGCTGGTAGAGCACATGCTTGACGTGCATGGGGTCACAGGTTCGAGTCCTGTACCGCGCACCAGAGACAAAAAAGCCTTGTAGCCTTAGTGCTGCAAGGCTTTTGTCATTTATGACGAAAAAATAGGGGAATCGCCTGGATTTCGGGTGCCCAAAATTGAAGAAAAGTTGCAAAAGCAGCTCTGCGCAATTTTAATGCGCAGAGCTGCTTTTGATTATGGGACTATTCCTTTTCATCGGTGCGGCACATGAGATAGTCGAGGGACACTTTGTAAACATCAGCAAGTCTCACCAATGCTTCGAGGTTCGGTTCGTTCTTTCCAATCTCATAGCCGGACAGCGTGACCATGTTGATGCCGGTTTTGTCTGCGACCTCTTTTTGCATCAGCCCCCGCTCCTTACGAATCTGTTGCAGCCGATCGGCAACAGCTTTCTTTCTCGTGGCGCGCTGTTCCTTGTAGTTTGCAACAGTAGCGGCTTCGTTCTTGATAAGCTCCCCAAGTTGGTGTAGCTTCTCACGGTCTGACAGGCTATCGTCCATGCCGAACTTCCATGCATTTTTTGCTGCTTCTTCTGCTGTAGTAGATTTTTTGAAATACTGTTCGGCCTTGTTTTCCTGCTCGTTCATGGCTGTTTCTCCCTCATTATTTTTACTCATTGTATACTATTCGTTTTGGATAGTCAACAAAGAATACTATCTGTTTTAGATATTAAGGAAGTTATCTATTTCGGAGAATTTCTTTACTTTTTTGCATTTGACAATATCTGAATTGGATAGTAGGATGATATCCGAAACAGATACCACAATAAAAAGAGTGTTAAGGAGGTAAATTATGGAACTGACTATCAACGGAAAGAAAGCTATCGATGTTTTTGAGGGTGATTTGCAATTCTTTTGCGAACTCCTCGATGAATCAGGCTATAGCGTTAAGCACGATGACAAATATGAGCTTTTGTGGGAAGACTTGCGTACCTCGTTGAATGTTATTGCAGACGAAAGAAAATGCTCTGGTCTCATCCTGTATGCCTTGGTTGATTAGTAGTGTTGCTTCGCTGCGCGTGCAGGACCCGCCCAAACGTTTGAATTCAGTGAGCAGCGCGCAAGCGCTGTTCGCTGAATTCAGACGTGCGCAGGGGGAAAGCTTAGCCTTCCGTTGAGCTGCGCACCATGCGCGGGGGGTGCAGCCCCCCGCCGCAGGCACTAAGTTTTTCGCTATTCTCATCCCTGCCGTTGCAGTTGCGGGTGCTGGACGTCGCAGCGTCTTACTTGACTAAGTATCACTTTTCACTCACGTTGGAGGGCAGCAGTTGGGACACTTATTTCACCCGTACTAATAGGTGAAATAAGTGGTATTTTTACCATTTGGGAGGAACACCATTTGGAATATTACAGATTCAAAGAGAAGAACGGATGTGTGTATACGATTGACTGGTTTACGCTTGAATTCCATTTGCTGCTTTCTCTTGCACAGTGGGAAGAGTTGGAAGAAGCTGTCAAGAGTTTAGGTGAAAAGTCCAAAGATTACTCGTTTAAGTCCGGAACGAAACTGAAAGGAAAATATCATCATTACCGCGCCTATCAAATTGGCGGGTTACACGTTCAATTTTATGAAGATGCGCCGTTTTTCGATTTGAATTTCAATCCAAATACAGTGCATCTTGCTAACGACGATACAGCGGTAAAATGCTTGCAGTGGTTATTGTCTTATTTGCGCGCTTCTGTTGCGCTTTACAATGTCCGTATCCGCAGAGTTGATTATACTTTTGATGTTCCCTGCAAATACGACAGCCTTTATGTTTATTCCCGCAAAAATGAATCGCATTACAAAAGCACCCGCTATTATGGCGATGCAAAATGCACGGGGCGGCTGCGCGTCTATGATAAGACGTTGGAGCGGTTGCAGAAAGCAAAAATAGAGCTTGACAAGCAGATAACGCGCTGTGAATGGATACAGCGCAATGAAAAGTCTTTTACTTATGACAGTATTGGTATTATGGATTTCTCTGGCCTTTCGGGGGCTGTGTCGATTCTTTCTCTTGTTCCCCCTGAGAACCTTAATGAAGCAATGCGTAGATTGAATCCTAAGACCCGCAAAAAGGTGAGGGAGAAATGCTTCAAACCGTTAGATATTGATACTTCGCTTTTTGAGCGGCTTATGGACGAGTTCACAGAAGAATATGCTCTTGCCGATCTGCGGCTTGTAGCGCTCCAAAATAGGGCTGATAGTGCCTTTGTTTGGAGTGACGGTCAAGACTTCGATGAAGATGTTCCGGAAGAAGATTTGATTCTTTCTGATGAAGATATGGAGACCGAATGACGTTAGGACAATGGATACCGCAGTATTTGCGGTCTTATAAATTGAATACCATACGGCCAGATTCATATTACACGCTTGAGCTTGTAGTCAGCAAGATACCCGATTCCCTGCGGGCAATGGATCTTTGCGACATTAAGCCGATGCACTTGCAGGAGTTTGTCAATGCGTTTGGCTGCACCGCTTCAAAATCATACATGGACAAAATGCACGTTATGCTCAACGGTCTGTTTACTGCTGCGGTGGACAATGAGCTGTGCGAAAAGAATCCTGCCGCACGGCTCAAGTATCCGCGAATCAAAGAGCAGCCCCGCGAGACGTTTACCAAAGAAGAGGTACAAAAGATTCTGGCCTTTGCGATGGTCTATGACAAGCAGCGTATCGGCGTTGCTGTTATGACGCTGCTGCTTACCGGCCTGCGTCGTGGTGAACTTCTGGGACTGAAAGAGACGGATATCACGGACAACACTTTGAGCGTCAACCGTGCCGTATATCTTGAAAATCACAAGGCGCGTGTGATTGAGCATGAAGCAAAAACCGAAAGCAGCTTGCGCACAGTGCCGCTGCTCCCTGAGCTTTCCTATCGGCTGCACCATCTGCCGCACAAAGGCGAGTTTCTTTTCAGTACGAAAAGCGGTACACTGCTGCACCCTCGGAACTTTACCCGCGACTATGATGCTTTTTTCTGCCAGTTGCGTGAAGCTGAACCGTCTGTACGCCGTCTTTCTCCGCATTGCTGCCGTCATACCTTTGCCACATTGGTAAGAGAATCTGGGGCAGATATTCGCGTTGTTCAGGAGCTTTTAGGACATGCGGATATTAAGACAACGGCGAGATATTCGCATACATACCTCGCTGAAATGGATGGGGCAGTTCGGAAACTGCACGATGCAATTTTGTTGTAAAAGTAGTAGTTTCTTTATTGACCCTCCCGCTTGACGTGCATGGGGCCACAGGTTCGAGTCC
>ERZ826016.1406-NODE-1406-length-22763-cov-2.914700_pt1 | contig 22763 bp, 14 predicted proteins | sample MGYA00519872_ERZ826016 | MGnify/ENA primary metagenome ERZ826016 (study PRJEB31778, sample SAMEA3449218) | human gut metagenome | biome: human gut; feature: human-associated habitat; material: faeces | place: United Kingdom | collected 2010/2012 ... | reverse complement strand
ATAAAGATGGAAAGTGGGCTGCACAGGGAACAAATAACCAAATAAACCCATGGTTTTTGGTTACCCAAATGGGATATGCAGAAAAGTGGAATAATAAAATTCAAACTACTGTTAATTTAGAACAAGATTTGAAGTTTATCACTGAAGGATTGAAATTCTACGGACGATTCGGATATGACACTAATACCTATAACACTAACTCACATATTAAATATCCTGATATGTGGAAGGCACAAAATAAACGAAATGCTGAAGGAAAGTTAGAATATGATAAGGTAGTATCTGAACAGTTGATGGTAGTTAATCCGCATGCAACTGGTGACCGGAAGGAGTATCTGGAAGCTGAATTGCATTATAACCGTACTTTTGGTGACCATATAGTAGGTGGAGTTATAAAATATTCACAAGATAAGACAGTAAATACATCTGAAAACTTTGAGAAAAACGCAATTCAAGCTATTGAGCGTCGTCATCAGGGATTGGCCGGACGTTTTACTTACGGATGGAAGTATCGTTATTTCTTCGATTTTAACTTTGGTTACAATGGCTCAGAAAACTTTGCTACTGGACACCAATTTGGTTTCTTCCCAGCTTATTCTGCGGCATGGAATATTGCGGAAGAGCCTATTATTAAAAATAACCTCAAGTGGATGAATATGTTCAAACTTCGTTATTCATATGGTAAGGTAGGTAATGACTATTTATCATCACGTTTCCCTTATTTGTCAACGTATAAAACAGAAGATAAATATGGCTATTATTATGGAGATATAGGTACTAATAGTTCTACCGGAGCCTTCTATCAAGGATTGACGTACAGTAACTTCGCTTCAACGGGCATTACTTGGGAAGTTGCAAAGAAACATGACGTAGGAGTTGATTTCTCTCTATTCAATGATAAGTTTAGTGGTACTGTAGACTATTTTCATGAACAACGTGATGGAATTTACATGAAACGTACTTTCCTACCCTATAGTACTGGGTTGTTGGAGTATTCTCCATATGCTAATGTAGGATCTGTTTTATCAAGAGGTTTTGATGGAAATATTGCTTATAATCAAAAGATAGGGGATGTTGCTTTGACTTTCCGTGCCAATATGACTTATAGTAAGAATGAGATCAAAGAGTATGATGAAGCTTATAGTCATTTTGATTACAAAAGAAATCAAGGTTTCCGTGTAAATCAGTTGAGAGGATTAATTGCAGAAGGATTATTTGTAGACTATGATGATATCCGCAATAGCCCAAAGCAAACATTTGGAGATGTAGCTCCAGGTGATATTAAATATAAGGATGTAAATGGTGATGGAGTGATTGACAGTAACGATGAGGTGCCTATTGGAGCTACGACCAAACCCAACCTGATCTATGGTTTCGGTTTGTCGGCTCAATGGAAAGGATTCGATTTCAATTTACATTTCCAAGGAGCAGGAAAGTCCTCTTTTGCGCTTTATGGATCAGTGGCTTATCCTCTTAGTCAACAATATTGGGGTAATATTCTAACTGATGTAGTAGGTAATTATTGGTCATTGGGTACTAACGAAGATCCTAATGCAAAATATCCTCGTCTTACTTTTGGAGGAAATAGTAACAATTATCGCACTTCTACTTATTGGATGCGTGATGGTTCTTATCTTCGTCTAAAGAATTTGGAATTAGGTTATACATTACCTACACAATGGACAAGAAGTTTATATCTAAATAAGGTACGAATCTATCTTATGGGAACTAATTTACTGACATTCTCCAGTTTCAAACTGTGGGATCCTGAAATGGGAAGCGGAACAGGAGAGAAATATCCTTTATCTAGAACCTATACAATAGGATTAACCGTTAATTTATAAAATAGAATACTATGAAGAGAAAAATATGTTTAATATTAGGAGTGGCAGTTATTACTTGCGGACTGTTCTTCACTTCTTGTTCCGATTATTTAAATGTGGAAAAACATTTTAGAGATACACAATCGGAAGATAAAATATTCGCTGACGATACATATACATTACAATGGTTAGCTTATTGCTATTGCCGATTGCAAGGTGATAATGTAGAAGTTGGACATTCTCGTTTCTGTCCCCAGAATTTTGCGGATGATCAAGTGTTCAGTGAGACGTACGGCCGTTATAAGGCTTATAAACTGGGAGAAATTGGGTATGGTTATTCATACAGCGGTTACTACCAGAATGCTTGGAAATGGTCATATGCGGCTATCTATCAAGCGACTGTTTTGATCAATAAAGTAGATGCCAATCAGGACTTTACTCCGGAAGAGATTCTTGATGTAAAAGGGCAGGCACGTTTTCTGCGCGCTTATTTTTATTGGATGTTGTTAAGAAGATATGGTCCAATTCCTTTATTACCAACTGAAGGGGTTGATTACACTAAATCTTACGATGAATTAAGTTACCCGCGTAATACATATGATGAATGTGTGGAGTTTATTGCGGAAGAAATGAAGCAAGCCGCAAAAGAGTTACCAGAGAAACGAGATAACTTGAATCTTGCACGTCCTACTCGTGGGGCTGCTTTAGCAGTACGTGCTAAAGTCTATCTTTATGGAGCTAGTCCATTAGCTAATGGTAACACTGAAATGGCTGATTTCACAGATAAGAGTGGACGTATTTTGATTCCACAAGAATATGATGAGTCTAAATGGGCAAAAGCAGCAGCAGCGGCTAGAGATGTGATAGAAGGCGGTTGGTATAAACTTTTTACAATTAAGAAACGGGAAACTGCGGTTGCAGGTGATTATTCTTATCCGAAGACTATTGAACCTCCGTATAATGAAAAGTACTCAGATAAGCCTTTCCCTGAAGGATGGTCAGATATTGATCCATTCGACTCCTATCGTTCATTGTTTAACGGAGAGGTCTTTTTATATAATAATCCGGAAATAATATTTAGTCGTGTTGTAAATGACGGTGGAGCTGACCATGATTATTTGGTAGACTGGTGTGATGTAGCAGACATGGCTAAGCATCAGATGCCGTCATCCATTGGTGGTTGGAATATTCACTCAATGACAATGAAGCAATGTGATGCTTATGATATGGCAGATGGAAAACCATACGACCGTACAACCGGACTGACAGGTTTTACTAATAAAGATAACAAAGCCCTTCATCCATATGATAATTTGGAAGAGGGGATTTGGATGGGATATGCTAATCGTGAACCTCGTTTTTATGCATCTGTTGGTTATAACGGAGCAAGATGGAATTGTACAAGTGCTACAGGTACCGGATCCGAGAAGATTATAAATAAGCAAGTATGGTATTATCGTGGTGACACAGACGGGCGTTCCAATGGAACTGAGCGTTGGTTAGTCACTGGTATTGGCATAAAGAAGTATGTTCATCCATCCGACTGTGCATCATATGGTGGATCGATTGTTGAGAAAGTGGAACCTGCTCTCCGTTATGCAGATATCCTGCTTTCTTATGCAGAAGCATTGAATAATTTGACAACTACTTATGAAATTCCTTCTTGGGATGAAAGTACAACATATACCATTAGCCGTGATGTGGAACAGATGCGTCGTGGTGTGAAGCCTGTCCGTATGCGTGCCGGAGTGCCTGATTATGATGACGATGTATACGGTAATCGTGATGCATTCTTTAATAAAATCGTACATGAACGCCAGATTGAGTTCTTTGCAGAAAGCCAACGTTACTATGATGTACGCCGTTGGAAGATTGCACCGGAACATGAAGGAGGACAGATTTACGGTTGCAATGTAATGATGGATAAGACACATGCTGAGGCGTTCTATACACCAGTTCGGGTGGCTGGAGTCCAGACCGCTTTCTCTCGGAAGCAATACTTCTGGCCCATGAATTATGATGAACTGAAACGGAATAAGAATATGACCCAAGCTCCAGGATGGCAGGATTATGACTAAGCGATATAACATAAATAATGAAGTAATATGAAAAAAGTATATATTTTAGGAATCATGCTATGCGCATGTACCTTATTTAATTCATGCAACGATGAATGGAATGAAGAGCTATATCGTGAAATGATTTCGTTCAAAGCACCGATAGGAAGTAACGGAGTGCATGATATTTACGTACGTTATCAGTCTGATGGCAGCGGTGCATTCCAACTACCAGTAATTGTTAGTGGCTCTCAAGATAATGAACGGGATATTGATGTGAAAATCAGTGTAGATAATGATACGCTTAATCGTTTAAATCAGGAAAAATATTTGGACCGTAGAGACTTGTGGTACAAACAATTACCCGAACGTTTTTATTCATTCCCAACGGAAAATGTTTGTCATATTCCAGCTGGAAAGAATGTTCAGACTTATGATATCGATTTTCATTTAGAAGGATTGGATTTGAATGAGAAATGGGTACTTCCACTGATGATTGATAAAGATCCTTCATATGCACAAAATGTTCGTAAAGGATATTATAAGGCTCTATTGAATATTCATCTTTTTAATGATTATTCGGGCACATACTCTTCATCAGGTATGAATGTATATTTGGGAGAAAGTAATAATGATCCTGCAACAACAAGTACTCGGACTGTTCGTGTAGTAGACGATAAATCAGTTTTTTTCTATGCTGGAACTTGGTGGGAAGAAGATGAACATCGCGACAAATATAAAGTGGTTGTTGAATTTGGTGAAGGTACAAAGGATGAGGATGGGGTAATCACCGGTCCATTGACCGTTAAAGCTGGTGATGCTGCTAACGAAGCACAGATTAGTTCGTTTGGTAACTGTACATACAGAAGAAGTGTGGAGCCACATCCAACAAAACCATATATAGAATTACATACTACAGTGATGTATTTAAATTATTATTATACAGATGTCACCTCAGACCAATTTAATCCATTAGCTTATCGTGTCGTTGGTAGTATGACAATGCAGCGTTCAATTAATACACTGATACCAGACGAAGATCAGGCTATTCAATGGTAGTTTATTCTTATACATTAGTATAGTTTCATGTATAATTAAAAAGAGGATGCTCTCGATTTTCCGCGGGCATCCTCTGATTTTTTTATCCAAATATTTAATGAGCGATAATGCGAAGAAGAAACAAATAAAGAAGATTATATCTTATTACGATGTATAATCATTCTTATCACAAACCAAGCATGATATATCACAGTGCTAAATAAACCATAATGCTTGGTCATAATACGGAAACGCTCTTTTAAAGAAGCTTTATGGTTCTTAGTTGTAAGCCCTTCCTCCAAATAGTTGATAATAGTCAAGTGAGTATTGTGTAAGCTATGTGCTTTCTTCATGGCACGTATGCACCAATCGAAGTCAGCAGAATAGCGAAATTTTGGATCATATGGTCCGACTAATGTGCGCTTAGCAAAAAAAGCTTGATGACAAACTAACATGCCTTGTTTGAAACTTTTCCAATTCAGTCTTTCAGGAGTGGATAACCGACGCATATGCACGAAATGCCTTTCGGTATTTACAATTGCTGTTTCACCGTATAAAATATCAGGAAGTTCATTTCCATTAATCGTATGTACTATTTGCTGCAAGATATCGTCTTTATGAAAACAATCTCCGGCATTAAGGAAACAAAGATAATCTCCGGTAGCAAACGATATTCCTTTGTTCATAGCATCATACAATCCTTTGTCCGGTTCACTAATAACAGTATGTATTTGTGAACGATATTTATCTATTATAGATAAAGTTCCATCTTTGGAAGCTCCGTCCACAATAATATATTCCACGCAATGGTATGTCTGCGAAATAACACTCTGAATTGTATCCTCCAATACTTTCTCGGCGTTATAAGTTACAGTGATAATCGAGAATTTAGGCGTTGGATGACCATTATGCATACTTTCCTGTTATTTTGTTATAAATATCTGTGTATTTTTTAGCTATAGTACTTTCAGAATAGTTAGCTACGGCTTTTCGACAGGCCTGTTCAGAGAGTTCATCATATTCCGGTTCTGTCAGTATCCATTGAATACCGTTAGCAAAATCTTCCGAAGACTTATATTGTGCCAAATAACCGTTGTGCAGATGGTCAATCATTTCAGGAATACCACCGATATTGAATCCGACACAAGGTACACCGCACGCCATTGCTTCCATAATCATATTTGGAAGATTTTCTTCAAGAGAAGGAGTAACAAAAATGTCTACTGCATTGTATATATCAACAAGCTCATGCTCATTTTTAATGAAAGGGAGTGGGTAGACACGGAAAGGAAGCAGACTTTGGAGCTCTTGTGACTGGTTTCCAAATACTACTACTCCCAACGATTTTTTCCATTCCGGATGTTTCTCTACCAATATTCTGCATGATTCAATCAAAAAATCAATTCCTTTTCGTTTATCTGTGATCTTTACGGAGCCAAATAACATTAATTTACGGTCTTGAGGTAGTCGACATTTGTTACGAGCTTCCTGCATATTTCGAGGTTTGAACAGATTAATATTAATCGGGTTCGGAATAGATGTAACAGTTTGACCGGATAATAATGTGCTGGTTTTAGCTCTCTCTTCAAGCCATCTGCTACAAGCTACAAAAGTGATAGAAGTCGTATTATATATTTCTTTCTTTTTTCGGAAAGTACGGGTGGATAAATCCTTCTTTCTTTTTCCTCCACAGATAAAGGGGCAATGATGACACTCTGTTTCATAGTTCGTACATTCGCGCGAATGATGGCAAATACCTGTACAAGGCCACATGTCGTGCATAGTCCAGACTATCGGCTTGCCGGATTTCAGTATTTCATGAATATTCTTAAGCGACAACATTCCTTGGTTAATCCAATGTAAATGGATAACATCTGCTTGCTGAAATTCAGGGAGAGAAGTAATGTCTGTTCCGGTATTAGCAATATCTACGGCAAATAGATTGTTTTTCTTAAAGCAATTGGCTTTCCAAATAACGATGCGTTCCCAAATAAACTTCCATACATGCAGCCAATTACGCTTTAGACCGACAACACTGATTTGATCAGTCTGTTTGTCACGTACTAGCATTTTTGCTTTAATGCCGTTGTTTTTTAACGACTCCATTAACCGACTAGCAGCGAGAGCAGCCCCACCTATTCGTTCGGAAGTATTGATAATCAGTATTCTCATGCCCTATCATTTACTATCGTGGAAAAGAAACTTTTTGCAAAAGTATGTATTTCTTGGCAAACAGCTTCTTTTTAAGCGCTAAAATCTCCTTTTAATGTTCGTTTTAATCGCCGTATAGCCTTTGCCATAAAACAATTGGTGCGATGATAATAACGGGCAAAGACATCGCGTGCCTGTTGATTTTCCTCGATTGGATGCAGATGTTCTACGGGTAGCGGTTGGAGCCAAAGAGATGACTGGTATAGATTTCCTCCTCCACAATTGGTTCCACTTCCATCGAATCCATTGTTTTGTACTAAGGAACGGCCTACATTTACGGAAAGTATATCGTTCAGGAACAAACTTGCATTCCAACGAATTGCCCAGGAATTATTTTTCCCTTCAATTTGACGGCGTAACATTCGCGTAAATGGGTAATTACCGTTGAAATCAAATTTATATGTTAGTTTTCGTTCTTCCATTTTTTTCAGTAGTACTTCTCCGTCTGGATTGAAATATTTCCAAGCTCTATCCCAAGTTGCCCAACCCCAGCTTCCGGTAAACTTAATAAGGAAAGTATCTGGTAAAGAAGAATCATTAGTGAAATCGCAAGCTTGGATGTGTCCGACGCGTGGTTCGTCTTTATAAGTTTCGAGTGCATCATTCATAAACTGCAAAAAATAAGGAGCTACAATCAGATCGTCTTCCAATACGATGACACGACCAAAATGATTCACTTGTGTAGTTACTCCGTCGATGATGTTGCGGGCTAATCCCCAATTCTCGCTTCGTTCGATAACAGTAACAGATGCAAAGCCTGTTATTTGACGAACAAAATTACGAGTTTCTTCCACTGCGTTTTGATCAGCATTTGTTTTGGCGGCGTCGGAATAGATATACAACGGGCTTTCAGCCGCCAGTTCATTCCTTAATAAGGAAATGACAGTCTGTTGTGTATGAATAGGGCGATTGTATACAAATAGCAAAATTGGTGCTTGAATCATAACTTATTGTTTATTTATAAGTTCATTCATTATGAATCTTAATTTATTTAGAATTGATTTCTTCGATTGCTTCTTTAAGTGCTTCAAGATAGGACAAACCAAACTTTAAATCAGGCTCTATGTAATTCCCTTCTGCCCATTCATTCCAAGATTTGAGAAACACTAGACGTTTATCAGCAGGTTTATGTACAACATTAGAGAAGGATTGAAGTACGTGTTTTTTAAACTTCTCCGGAGTAGAATGGACAAGAATATGCCCCAAACGTCCTGACCGCGGAGAATGATCCCAATTAGGGATAATAGTCGGATAACAATCAACTTGCCGATCTTCATTTCCAGAAAAGAACTTTGCTGCTTTGGCATATTCAATGATACGTCCTTTTTTGAAGACTATGCGCATGATTTTCATGTGTATTTTCTCAAATATAGAGTAATTCTGTTTAAAGAAATCAAATAGTCTGACAATATTCACAGCATCAAATCCCATATCTTTCAATGTCTGTACATCTCCGGCATTATTGGTCTGACCGATAAAGTGAATACCTTTCAAACCATTATCTTGGGCAAGTCTCTGCCACAAACGGATAAAACGTTTCGCGTCAGGAAGACTGAAAGGTGCATATACCATAAATACAGGTTTGTCATCGACCCGTATGTAGCGATGATCTTTGAATGCAGGAAGTAGATAGTTAAAGTGAGCTATTTCATCCGTTTCACCTGGATATAACTGCTCCATTAGCATTTTGTGTGTACCTTCCTTACTGAACTGTTTATCTTCCCAACTATGATTAGCCCAGGAAAGGCAGAAGGGAAAGTCAGGCTGTCCAGATGTAAGTACTTCCTGAAAGGGACGTTGAAGAAGTTGGCGACCATTACCAAACCAATAATGCCAGTAACAAAATCCTTCTATTCCATATTTTCTTGCCATTTCTGCTTGTTCGACGCGAGTTTCCGATACTCTCAAGTCATAATATCCTAAATCAGCGGGAACTCGTGGCTGATAGTGCCCGCGGAATAAAGGCTTTGCCTTGCCTACGTTAGTCCATTCCGTAAATCCTTTTCCCCACCATTGATCGTTTTCGGGCGTGGGATGGAATTGCGGCAAATAAAATGCAATGACACGAATTTCCTTCTCTTCCATATTCTTTATATTTTGATCCATTCATCAGGCATGACGTTTACGAGGTTCTCTGTCCGCGAAAACATCTTGGGACAGATTACAATTTTCTTCTCGTTCTTGTTCAGCCATGCACCCCACCAACTGAATGTACTATTAGCAATAATATGATGCCGGCAGTGTGACATCAGACACATGTCCTGCCAGGAGTCAGTTTTCATATTCCAATTCACATAAACTGTATTTTGGGGAAGTTCAAGATTCTCCTTTACCCATTGTATATCATCAGAAAATACATAAAACCGGGCATTATCGGTTTTTTCCTTGATAAGTCCGATAGCTTTCCGATAATAAACGGTGTTGCAGATATCGAAATATTGTGGATTCTTCAGATAATCTCCCCGACGCACATGAATAGATATACTGTTAGTCTCTGTTTGCGAAAGTTCTTCCAACAGTTTGGCAGATTTTGGAGATAGTTTCTGTAAGTCGAATGAAAAGCATTTTCGTATCTCTTCTTTTATAGGTAAAAACCATTTTTCGGACATCCACCCTCCCCAAAATACCTTGTACTTTCTATTCCAAATATAGGATTGTGCACCTTGATAAGGTATTTCGGGCTTCTCCATACATAACCCCATATGGAGATTATAAAGAAGCTTTAAGATATATCTGCCAAATATACCTTTGAAGGTCTGTTTCTTACTTAGATAATATAACTTCCTGTATATTCTCATCAAAATACGGTCCCGTATTTGTTCCGATAGAGGAAGCGAGAATATTTTGTCTATCTCCAGTCCGTTATGGTCACATCGTCTGGCAAACAGATAAGTCGTTATTCTGGCTTTAGGATAGATTCTCTTCAACGCCAGATAAAATGCATAATCGAACATCTGGTTTCCCAATCCATTCTGTATGGCAACAATCTGTTTCATAAACTTAAATAATAAGTGGAATATTCGAAAGATCGGCGGCAAGTATAGAGTAGCTACTACGATAAGAGCCGTATATCTTTTGAGTAGATTTCAATGCATACATTTCTGTGATTGCCTCAATAATCCCTTCACTCGTTGAACGATCTGCTTTGTAAGGAGAAGTAATAATGCGTTCTTTGAACTGCTCTTTCAGTCGTGCTTTGTCTTCTTCCGAGTCAGTAGCCACATAAAAAGCAACTTTCGGATGGAGTCTGATCTCTTTTTCCATGTTTTCAATGAAAAAAGTAAGAGGACTATGCTGAATAGAAGCAATATTATCGGTCCGCCTGATATGTACCCCGACAGTATAGTCCGGGAAGTTTTTTATACGTTCCATGATTCGGGCTTTTATCTGTTTATTAGGTTCAACAGCTTTCAACATATCGGGAACATCATAAAACTTTGCCAAATGAACGAGGTAGACAAACTTACCTTTTTCAAAATCAGTAAAGATGTCCTGCGGATTTTTATATCTGTAGATATCCTTTTCGTAAATACGATAATCGAAAGCTATCATTTGCCAAAGGATTGGAAACCAGAAGTTTTTACGACGTGGCTTATCAAGCATCAGGTAATCATACCATTTGCCATCTTTTATTTCCACATCTTTGATTGTAGGTGAAAGCTTGAATAGAGAATGGAAATCAGCTCCCATTCCCCAATCCTTGAACCATACTATTTTTAATGGAATAGAGTGTGCTTGACAATATGCTATGGCAGAAGTGATTGCGTATATTCTGTTAGCAAGTCCTCCAATGGGAATTAGAGTTAATTTATCCATATATCTTTTATTTTTTAGAACGTCCGGATAGGTATTTTATACTCTCTTTGAAAATGGTCACTTTACTAAACCACATGATCAGCGAATAGATAGCGACTGCCAGTCCTATTTTTGTAATTAGCATGAGATAGATATTGTTGATTTCTATCGTTATATAGTAAGTAGCTATCATAGTAGTAGCTGCAATTCCGGCAAAAGGTACGGTGTCTTTCAGTGCGTTCCACAGACTGAGACGTATTTCTTGCCATATAAAATATTGCCATACACCCAGCCAAATAATGTTAAGCACAACAAACAGTATCAACATGACATGGATCCCATACGGATAAGCAAGTAACATGATAATAAGTTGCAGGACACACAACAAGATTGAGTTCCACATAAATATATTAGGCTTCCCATTGCTGAGAATCAGTCTGGAATACAAAGAGATAACGGGCATAAACGCTCCCCATACACAAAGAATTTGCAGTATAGGCACACAAGACAGCCACTTGTCAGTAATGGTAATAATGATAAATTCTTTGGCTATCAACGCCAGACCAAACATAGCAGGAAAAGATAGAAAAGAAGTGAAACGCAACATTTTACGAAATACGTTTTGTTGTCGTCCTGGGTCATCGGCAACTTCTCTCAGAACGGGCTGTGCTACGCTACTTATCATTCCCTCTATCGCATTGTATCCCATGTAATTCCACTTACTGGATTGTGTGTAGTTACCCACCTCTGCCTTAGTGTAAAATGCACCGAGTATAGTTGATACAAGATTGTTATTAATTTGTTGGAAAATGCTTGTAATGAGTATTTTGCTGCTGAAACCGAAAATGTCTTTTAGTGGTCGGAAATCAATGTGAAAAGTGGGCCTCCAAGGGGAAAAGTACCAATACCAGAGATTAATGACAGCGATATATGCCAGATTTTGTGTTGCTATTCCCCAATACGACATCCCATTGTATGCCATGATAATTCCTATCGTACCGGATATAATGAGAGCAGGTAATTGTGCCATTGCTCTCTGTTTTATCATTAGGTTACGAAGAAAATATGCGTTGTGAACAACGGAGGTACTTGACATCAGAAAACCTAAAAACACATATCGGGAGAGCCATATAAGCTCAGGAGCCTTGAAGAAATCGGCAATGAAAGGAGCGCAGAAAAAGAATATGATATATATGGACGTTCCAATGCTTAAACTGCACCAAAATACAGCATTGTAGTCTTCTTGTGTAACATTTCGTTTATTGACTAAAGCTGTTACAAATCCACTGTCTTGAAGCGTACTGGCTATGGCAATGAAAATAGCGAGTACCCCGTACATTCCATAATCGGTATTGTCTAATAAACGGGCAATAACAATTCCGAAGAGGGCACTCAACAGTTGCTGTAGTCCACTGCTGAATCCTCCCCAGAATATTCCTTTTGCTGCTTTCTGCTTCAGTGACGGTTCGGGCATGCTTATTTTACTTCACTACCCGGTTTCACCTCACGTCCCGGCATGATCACAGCCAGACTACCGTCATTGTTTTCGGCACTTAGAATCATGCCTTCGCTAACGATACCTTTTAACTTGCGTGGAGCCAGATTGGCAATAAAGCAAACTTGCTTGCCTACCAACTCTTCCGGTTGATAGTGTTTGGCAATACCTGATACAATAGTACGAGTTTCCAGTCCGTCGTCAATCTTGAATTGTAATAGTTTGTCTGCTTTAGGTACCTTCTGACATTCAAGAATAGTCCCTATCCGAATATCTAACTTCATGAAGTCATCAAATTCGATGTTCGGACGTATTGGATTTGCTTTATAGTTAGCTTCTTCGTTTGCTTTTTTTGTATCAAGTAATTTTTGTACCTGAGCCTCGATCGTTGCATCTTCAATCTTCTCAAAGAGTAATTCCGGCTTATTCAGCTGATGACCTTCCGGAAGCAAATTACTCCGTCCTAGCTCAGCCCAATCAAAGTTATCCATATTCAACATCTGACGCAGTCTTTCCGAACTAAAAGGTAGGAATGGTTCGAATGCAATAGCCAAGTTGGCAACCAGTTGAAGAGCAATATTCAGGATGGTTCCTACACGTTCCATGTCTGTCTTGGCTAATTTCCAAGGTTCAGTATCAGCAAGATATTTGTTACCAATACGTGCCAGATTCATTGCTTCTTTCTGTGCATCACGGAATTTGAAAACATCAAGCAATTTTTCAACTTCTGCTTTTACATCAGCAAATTCTTTCAATGTATCTTTGTCGTAATCTGTCAATTCACCGCAAGCTGGTACCTTTCCGTCAAAATATTTTTGGGTCAGTACCATAGTACGATTTACAAAGTTACCATAAACGGCTACCAATTCATTATTATTACGCGCTTGGAAATCTTTCCAGGTAAAATCATTGTCTTTGGTTTCGGGCGCATTGGCAGTTAGTACATAACGGAGTACATCTTGCTTACCAGGAAAGTCAATCAGGTATTCATGCAACCATACTGCCCAGTTTCGTGAAGTTGAGATCTTGTCACCTTCCAGATTCAGAAATTCGTTGCTTGGAACATTATCCGGCAGAATATAACTACCTTCCGCTTTCAGCATAGCAGGAAATACTATACAATGGAACACGATATTATCTTTTCCGATAAAATGAACCAAACGAGTTTCGGGGTCTTTCCACCAAGTTTCCCAACTGTCCGGTAAGAGCTCTTTTGTGTTGGAGATATAACCGATAGGAGCATCAAACCATACATACAGTACTTTGCCTTCTGCACCTTCTACGGGAACAGGAATACCCCAATCAAGGTCACGACTCACAGCACGTGGTTGCAAACCCATATCAAGCCAACTTTTGCACTGTCCATATACGTTCGGACGCCATTCTTTGTGATCTTCCAGAATCCATTTGCGCAGCCATCCTTCGTGCTTGTCGAGAGGAAGATACCAGTGTTTGGTTTCTTTCATGACTGGTTTACTTCCACTAATGGCACTTTTAGGATTAATAAGATCTGTCGGAGACAAAGAAGTACCGCATTTTTCGCATTGATCACCGTATGCACCTTCTGCGTGGCAATGAGGACATTCTCCGGTTATATAACGGTCAGCAAGAAACTGGTGAGCTTCTTCATCGTAATATTGCTCGGAAGTTTTTTCGATAAATTCTCCTTTGTTATAGAGTGTTTTGAAAAAATCGGAAGCCAACTGGTGGTGGGTAGGTGAAGTCGTCCGACTATATACGTCAAACGAGATACCGAATTCTTTGAATGACTGTTTAATGAGTGAGTGATAACGGTCTACCACATCTTGCGGAGTGATCCCTTCTTTCTTTGCTCGAATTGTGATAGGTACTCCATGCTCGTCTGAACCTCCAATAAACAATACATCTTCTTTTTTCAATCGCAGATAGCGTACATAGATATCTGCGGGTACATATACACCTGCCAAGTGACCAATGTGGACAGGTCCGTTAGCATACGGCAATGCCGATGTGACAGTAGTTCTTTTGAATTTCTTTTCCATTATATAGTGTGTATTTTGTTATTTTTTATAGCACTTTCTTTTATAATAATGTGCAAAGATAAGGAAAATCTGACATCATTAGATGTCTTCGAAGGGAAGATTACTTTTTTATCATTGAAATAAGTCTCATATTTTAAGTAAAGAAGGGCTTTAATTGGAAGTTTCGAATATAAATCCGAGAGTTCTACAATATAAATTCAAAGTTTACAATTGTAATTAAGCTTAATAAGAAACATATTTTTTTATTAAGGTAAGGCAGTGAGAAATAACCGATTGCTTTCTGTTGATTTAGTAAAGATAAGAATATCTTATTATATATAAAATAATTATAAACATCTACTTAACTAATAAAATGCGTGTAATCTATTGATTGAATGCCTATTTGTTTTTTTATTTGACAAATAAGCATTCATAATTCGCATTATGTCATGTTGGAGATAAAAAGGGTTCCATAGTATCATCAAAGAGACTTTTTGAATGATAAAAATTATAATGTTAGGAATGTCTGGTTGGGACAAATAAGATCCCAAAATATGTGAAAAGAGTACTATAAAAAAGTAGATACATATTAAAATAATATACCTTTTTATTAACCTTTTAATTGTTTAATTTATGGATAAACACCTGATTGTAGCACTTATGTGTTGTTTGTTTATGGTCGGCTGTAAAGACGATTTCAAGGATCCTAGCGTGTGGGATCTCAAACCTTGTGATCCGTCAAGGCCGGTGGAGTTTATAGACTTTACTCCCAAAGAAGGTGGCGTGCGTACTAGAATGTACATCACAGGCTCAAATTTTGGTACGGATGAAAACAAGATTCATGTGATGATAGGAGGGCATAAAGCACCGGTAATTGCATCTGATGGCTCAAAAATTCATTGTATGCTTCCGGCACGTGCTTACGACGGTGACATAAAAGTCGTTATTAATGACAAAGATGGCAATGTTGTCACAGAATATACATTTGAGGAGCGTTTTAATTATCAGTCTAAGGTGGTCGTAGGGACATTGTTGAGAAACTACAATTCACAAACCGGAGCTGCTCCGTTCCAAGATGGTGCCTTTGCCGATGGTGCTGGAATCCCGACCAGCGACTGGATGGTGTTTGATCCTAAACCAGATAATGGAGACAAAATAATATTCACCTGCAATTTCAGTGGTGGAAGTGAGGGTATCCGCATGATTAATCTGACTAAACAGGAGGTAAAAACAATCTATACCGGTTCACGATCTTCGAAAATGCAAACTTTTACTTTCTCAGCGGATGGAGATACGTTACTGATTCCAGATGATAACGGCAGAGGTACTATAGGCGATATTACTATGCCTAACATCCACTATTTATTGCGTTCGGAAGGCTTTCAGAAATTACGTACGTACTCTTACAGCTCGTGTGCTTATGCCGTAGTTTATATGCCGGATGGAACCATTTTCTTTGCCACTCATCCGAATGGCTCTATAATGAAGCTGATACGTAACAGCGGGGTGCCCGCTATAGATGGAAGCGGCACTGTCGCTTTCGATTTTCTTAAGAGTGCAGGTCGTCAAATAAAGATGAGGGCACATCCGAGTGGAAAATTCGTTTATGTATTCAGCCGTTATGATGGCGGCATTTATAAAAGTGAATATGATCCTGTGGCTAAAATGCTTAAAAGCCCTACGCTCGTAGCGGGATCTACATTGGCTGGGTCTGCAGCGGATGTGAAAGAAGGAGCCGGGTCATTGGCTCGTTTCGGACTTCCCTGGTGTGGTGATTTTGTAAAGAATCCCAAATATGTGCAAGAAGGTAGAGAAGATATTTATGATTTTTATCTGGCCGATCAGCGGGGACAGTGTATCTGGAAAATCACCCCCGAAGGAATTGCCAGCATCATCGCGGGTCGCAGTAATTTTACAGCGGACAATACTTATAATGGATATATCGATGGCGATCCGTTACATGAGGCACGTTTCAACAACCCGCAATCTATAGCCTATGATGAAGAAGAGGAGACATTCTATATCGGCGACAGTGGAAATCACTGTGTACGTTATCTAAGAACCGAATAATACTATAAAAACACATGTAATATGAAAAAACTATTTTTACTGTTTTTGTTGGTGACAGGGTATGTCGGCGTTTCCTATGCGCAGGAACAACAAGTGGAAGTGATGGGTACTGTTACCGATGTAAATAAGGAGCCTCTCATTGGCGTGAACATTACCGTGAAGAACATGCCAGGATTCGGCGTGATGACAGATATCAATGGCAAATATAAGATAAAAGTACCCGACTACTCTACATTGATTTTCTCTTATATAGGCTTTACATCACAAGAAGTGTTTGTAAAAAATAAGAAAGTGATTGACATAGTTATGAAAGAAGATGAAAATAATGTATTGGATGAAGTTACCGTTACAGGTACCGGTGTACAGAAAAAAATTACTGTTACCGGTGCAGTGACCACGGTGGACGTAGAGCAACTAAGGACCCCTACTTCCAGTATTACAAATGCCCTAGCCGGTAATGTGCCGGGGATTTTGGCACGTCAGACTTCTGGACAGCCAGGCGAGAACATCTCCGAATTTTGGATACGCGGTATCTCCACGTTTGGAGCAGGCTCCAGTGCACTAGTGCTGGTCGATGGATTCGAACGTAGTCTGAACGAAATCAATGTAGAGGATATTCAGGACTTTTCTGTCTTAAAAGATGCTTCTGCAACAGCTATTTATGGTTCCCGCGGAGCGAATGGTGTTGTGTTAATTACCACTAAGCGTGGAAAGGAAGGCAAAACGAAAATAGACGCGAAAGTAGAGACTTCTTATAGTACACGTACCATGACTCCAGAATTTGTAGACGGTGTGACCTACGTCAACATGGTGAACGAAGCTTTCTCCACCCGTAGTCAGCCAATTCCTTATACAGATGAGGAAGTCGAGCTCTTTAGGAACGGGCTAGATCCAGAGCTCTATCCGAATGTAGATTGGATGGACATGATTCTCAAGAAAGGTGCCCCCATCTATCGCGCTACGCTCAATTTAAGCGGTGGAGGTACCACCGCTCGCTACTTCGTTTCAGCCAGCTATGTGGATGAAGGAGGTATGTACAAGTCGGATGAAGGACTAGAAAAATACAACACTAATGCCAACTACCGCCGATGGAATTATCGTATGAACATTGACCTGAATCTGACAAAAACCACCTTGTTGAAAGTCGGCATATCCGGTTCATTGGATAAACAGAACCAACCGGGCGGGTCTGCTAGTCAGATATGGATTTCTGCGTTGTCATACAACCCCATCGCTACTCCGGTAAGATACAAGGATGGAAAATGGGCTGCACAGGGGACTAATAACCAAATTAATCCATGGATGTTGGTTACGCAGATGGGATATCAGGAAAAATGGAATAACAAGATACAAAGTACCGCTAATCTGGAACAAGACTTGAAGTTTATCACCCAAGGACTGAAGTTTTACGGACGGTTCGGATATGATACTAATACCTATAACGCCAACTCACATATTAAATATCCTGACATGTGGAAGGCACAGAATAAGCGGAATGCTTTAGGGGAGCTGGAATACGACAAGGTGGTGAACGAACAGTTGATGGTGGTTGCTCCTCATTCGACAGGTGAACGTAAAGAGTATCTGGAAGCTGAATTACATTATGACCGTACCTTCGGCGATCACATGGTAGGCGGTGTTGTCAAATACACTCAGGACAAAATTGTGAATACATCGGAAAATCTTACGGCAAATGCTATTCAGGCGATTGAACGCCGTCATCAGGGATTGGCCGGACGCTTTACGTACGGATGGAAATACCGATATTTCTTTGATTTCAATTTCGGTTACAATGGTTCGGAAAACTTTGCTACAGGACATCAGTTCGGTTTCTTTCCGGCTTATTCTGCGGCATGGAACATCGCTGAAGAACCTATTATCAAGAAATACTTCAAGTGGATGAACATGTTCAAACTCCGTTATTCATATGGTAAAGTAGGCAACGACTTTTTATCATCACGCTTCCCCTATTTGTCATCGTATAAGACCAATGATATATACGGTTATTATTACGGGGATATAGGTACTTCTACCTCTCCCTCCGCTTTCTATCAGGGATTGACTTTTAATAATTTCGCGTCAAGAGGTATTTCATGGGAAATTGCAAAAAAACACGATGTCGGAATTGATTTCTCTCTGTTCAACGACAAGTTCAGCGGTACCGTGGATTACTTCCACGAACAACGTGACGGAATTTATCAGAAGCGAGCATTTTTACCGTACAGTACTGGATTACTGGAGGATGCTCCGTATGCCAATGTGGGATCCGTTTTATCAAAGGGGGTCGACGGGAATATCGCTTACAATCAGAAATTGGGTGAAGTCAATCTTACCTTTCGCGGTAACATGACTTATAGTAAAAATGAAATCAAAGCGTATGATGAAGCTTACAGCCATTATGATTATACCCTTTACAGTGGATTTCGTGTAGACCAATTGAGGGGACTGATTTCGAAAGGACTGTTTACAGACTATGATGACATTCGTAACAGTCCGAAGCAGACATTTGGAGATGTAGCCCCAGGTGACATCAAGTATAAAGATATCAACGGTGATGGAGTGATTGACAACAATGACATTGTGCCTATTGGTGCTACTACCAGGCCAAACCTGATTTATGGATTCGGGGTATCGGCCCAGTGGAATGGGTTCGACTTTAACGTGCATTTCCAAGGAGCGGGAAAATCTTCCTTCATAACCTATGGGACAGTTGCTCGCCCTCTCAGTAGTAGATATTGGGGAAATATCCTGACCGATGTGGTGGGAAATTATTGGTCGCTAGGTACTAATGAGGATCCTAATGCGAAATATCCACGTCTGACTTTCGGACCCAATAACAACAACTACCAAAATTCCACTTATTGGATACGCGACGCCTCTTATATCCGTCTGAAGAATTTAGAGTTGGGGTATACACTTCCTACTAGGTGGACAAGAAACTTATATATAAACAAGATGCGTATCTATTTCATGGGAACCAATTTGCTAACATTCTCCGGCTTTAAATTGTGGGACCCTGAAATGGGTAGTGCAACAGGAGAAAAATATCCCTTATCCAGAACTTATACTGTAGGATTGACTGTTAATTTATAAAATAGAATACAATGAAGAAAAATATACACTTATTGCTGGGAATGGCAGTTTTAACTTGCGGACTGTCCTTCACTTCCTGCTCTGACTTTCTGAATGTAGAGAAATATTTTGAGGATACACAATCTGAAGATAAAATATTCTCCGATGATATGTATACATTACAGTGGCTTTCTTATTGTTATAGCCGTTTGTTGGGTGATAACATAGAAGTGGGTCATTCTCGCTTTTGTCCGCAAAACTTCGCAGACGATCAAGTGTTCAGTGAAACGTATGGCCGTTATAAGGCTTACAAACTGGGAGAAATCGGATATGGTTATTCATACAGCGGTTACTATTTCCAAGCATTCTGGTAGTAACCGCTGTATGAATAACCATATCCGATTTCTACCAGAATGCTTGGAAATGGTCATATGCAGCTATCTATCAAGCTACAGTTTTGATTAATAAAGTAGACGTCAATCAAGACTTTACTCTGGAAGAGATTCAAGATGTGAAAGGGCAGGCGCGTTTCCTTCGAGCTTATTTCTACTGGATGTTGTTGAGAAGATATGGACCAATACCTTTGCTGCCGACCGAAGGGGTTGATTATACTAAGCCTTACGATGAACTGAGTTATCCGCGTAACACATACGATGAGTGTGTAGAGTTTATCACTTCGGAAATGGTGCAGGCAGCCAAGGAGTTGCCAGAAAAACGGGATAATTTAAATCTTGCCCGCCCCACCCGGGGAGCCGCCCTAGCGATACGTGCCAAGGTTTATCTTTATGGGGCCAGCCCATTGGCGAACGGTAATACCGAGATGGCTGATTTCACAGATAAAACTGGACGCATATTGATCCCACAGGAATATGATGAGTCCAAATGGGCAAAAGCGGCAGCAGCGGCTAGAGATGTAATAGAGGGCAGTTGGTACAAGCTTTTTACGGTTAAAAAACGGGAGACGGCAGCCAAGGGAGATTATTCTTATCCAAAAACTATCGAGCCCCCATATAATGAAAAGTTTTCAAACAAACCTTTCCCTGACGGATGGGCAGATATCGACCCATTTGACTCTTATCGTTCATTATTCAATGGGGAAGTCTTTCTATTCAATAATCCGGAAATTATATTCAGTCGTGTCGTAAACGATGCCGCTGCTGATTTTGATAATCTAGGAGATTATAGCGATGTAGTGCAGCTGGTAAAACATCAAATGCCGTCATCTGTCGGTGGTTGGAATATGCATGCTATGACAATGAAACAGTGTGACGCTTATGACATGGCGGATGGAAAGCCCTATGACCGTACAACCGGTATGACTGGCTTTGCAAGCAGCGATAATAAAGCAGATCGCCCTTATGACAATTTGGAAGACGGTGTTTGGCTGGGATACGCCAACCGTGAACCCCGTTTCTATGCGTCTGTAGGTTATAACGGTGCGAGGTGGAACTGTACTAGCGCCATAGGAACCGGTGCCGTAAATGTTATAAATAAGCAAGTGTGGTATTATCGCGGTGAAACAGACGGGCGTTCCAATAGTGTCGAACGCTGGTTGGTTACTGGCATTGGTATAAAGAAGTATATCAATCCGTCCGACTGTGCCAATAACAGCGGAAGCATTACACAGAAGCCGGAGCCCGCTCTCCGTTATGCAGATATTCTGCTTTCTTATGCGGAAGCCTTGAACAATTTAACGACTACTTATGAGATCCCTTCATGGGACGGAAACACCACGTATATTGTTAGTCGCGATATTGAAGAAATGCGTCGAGGTGTAAAACCTGTCCGTATGCGTGCCGGAGTGCCCGATTATGATGATAACGTATATGGCGATAGAAATTCGTTCTTTGATAAAATCGTTCATGAGCGTCAGATCGAGTTCTTTGCTGAAAGCCAACGTTATTATGATTTGCGTCGTTGGAAAATTGCACCGGAACATGAAGGAGGACAGATTTACGGTTGCAACGTGATGATGGATAAGGAACACGCAGAAGCATTCTACACACCAGTCAGAGTAACCGGAGTCCAAACTGCTTTTTCCCGGAAACAATATTTCTGGCCTATGAACTATGATGAGTTGCAACGGAATAGGAACATGACTCAGGCACCTGGATGGCAAGATTACGATTAAGTGATGTAATATAAATAATGAATTAATACAATATGAAAAAAGTATATATTTTAGGAATCATATTGAGTGCATGTACTTTATTCAGTTCATGTAACGATGAATGGAAAGACGAGCTTTTTACAAGGATGGTTTCTTTCAAAGCACCAAACGGCAGCAATAGCGTGAGTGATATTTACATACGCTATCAGCCTGATGGTAGCGGCTCGTTCCAATTGCCAGTGATTGTCAGTGGTTCTCAAGCTAATGACCAGAATGTAGACGTGAAAATCAGTGTGGATAATGATACTCTCGCAATTTTGAATGCAGAGAAGTATCTTGACCGTAGGGACCTGTGGTACAAACAATTACCAGAGCAGTTTTATTCATTCCCGACAAATGGAGTTTGCCGTATTCCCGCAGGACGGGACGTCCAAATCTATGACATCGACTTTCATTTGAAAGGACTGGACTTGAATGAGAAGTGGGTACTCCCGCTGACAATTGAAGCAGACCCTTCTTATGAGCTGAATATTCGTAAGGGATATTATAAGGCACTGTTGAATCTTCATCTTTTTAATGATTACTCAGGCACTTATTCCGCAACGGGCATGAATGTCTATTTGGGAGAAAGCAGTAATGACCCTGCCACGGCAGGGACCCGTAATGTCCGGGTAGTGGACGATAAATCGGTTTTCTTCTATGCCGGAACTTGGTGGGAAGAAGATGTATACCGCGACAAATATAAAGTGATTGTTGAATTTGGTGAAGGGACAAAGGACGCGGACGGAGTAGTTACTGGTCCACTGACTGTTAAGGCTGGTGATGCTGCTAACGAAGCACAAATTAGTTCGTTTGGCAACTGTAGATATAGAAGAAGCGTGGAACCGCATCCGACTCAACCGTATATTGAATTACATACTACAGTGATGTATTTGAGTTATTATTATACGGATGTTACTTCAGATCCAGCCAATCCAATTCTTTACCGAGTTATAGGTAACATGTCTATGCAACGTTCAGTTAATAAGTTGATTCCAGATCAAGATCAAGCTATTCAATGGTAAGTCTTTAGTAAATACTACAAGATATGAA
>ERZ826016.1405-NODE-1405-length-22764-cov-5.269188_pt1 | contig 22764 bp, 20 predicted proteins | sample MGYA00519872_ERZ826016 | MGnify/ENA primary metagenome ERZ826016 (study PRJEB31778, sample SAMEA3449218) | human gut metagenome | biome: human gut; feature: human-associated habitat; material: faeces | place: United Kingdom | collected 2010/2012 ... | reverse complement strand
GATCGTTTCCTCCTCGGTTACGATGACCGTGCCGGTAATGCCGCTGAGAATGATCTGGCCGTTTTTATCGGTCCGATACAGGCCCTTGCTGGAAAGTGCGCCATTGTCCACGAAGCTGCCATCGGAATAGGTGATCTGGAACAGCACACCCTCCAGGGGTGTTTTCTTATCCGCACTGGACAGCTTATTGATAATAAGGGAGCCCTGCGGCTGATTGCGAAACTCCAGCGTCACGGTCTGACCTGCCTTGACGGTCGCGGTCTGCGGGGCGTCGTCCAGCAGATAGCCGTCCCTTGCGCGGGTTTCCTTCACCACCAGCGTTGTGCCGGGGACGATGTCCGTAATCGTGAAAGTACCTGCGCTGTCAGTGATACATTTGCCGTTGGCATCGCCCACCACCGTTCCGTCTGCGGTCGTCACCATAAATTCCACATCAGAAAGGGGCTTATGGGTCGCGCTGTCGATCTTCTTCACCAGCAGGTTCCCCTTGGGAGAATTTCCAAAATAGAGCTGCACCACATCCTGCTGCTTGCCGCTGATGTACGCTGTCTGCGGCGCAGTGTCGATCACATGGCCGCTGTCACTGGAGAGTTCTTCGACGATATAAGTGCCTTCTTTCAGCCCCGTCACGGTGAAGCTGCCATTGGCGGAAGTCTTGTAGGTGCCGATGACTGTGCCGCCAGTGCCGGAGGTGCCGGTCAGATACTTCACCTGAAACACAGCGCCCTGCACCGCTGCGCCCGTCACGCTGTCGTACTTCCACACGACGAGGGCAGAAAGCGGAATATTTTCAAAGGTCAGCACTTTACCGGTGCCGGACTTGATGTAGACCTCCTGCGTGGCCTCTTTGATGGCGTACCCCGTGGGCGGCTCCTGCTCCGTTACCTTGTACCAGCCGTCCCGCAGACCGGTGAGTTGGAACTGACCGCTTTCGTCGGTATAGAAAGTGCCAAGGTCATTGATCTCGCCGCTGCCGGTATTGTTGCTGGCGTAGGTAACATGGAACTTTGCACCCTGCAAGGGATCGCCGGTCACACTGTCCACCTTTTTAACGGTCAGCGCGGGCTTCTGATGGTTTTCAAAATAAACGGTGTGATCTCGGTTAGGGTAGAGGGTGGCAAGCTGAGAGGGCGCGTCCAGCAGATACGGCGACGGCACGGATTTTTCGCTGATTTCATACACGCCGGGGAGCAAGTTCTTCAGCTCCGCCTTGCCCTCGCTGTCTGTCTTGATCTGATCGACGCTGTGGCCGTCTGCGGCGCGGACTTCAAACACGGTATCTGCGATGGGCTCGCCGGTGTCAGCGTCGTGCTTATACACGATGAGGTTGGGTCGCTTCTGGTTCTCCACGGTTAAGGTGCTGGTCTTGCCAGGGAACAGCTCCATGTGATACTCCCGCAGGTCGAGGATGTGAGAGGAATCCGTGGCGGTTTCCTTGACGGAGTAAACACCGGGTTCCAAATCAGCAATCAGAATTTCGCCCTGTTCATTGGTGGTGCGGTCGAGATAATGCGTCCCGTCCTCGATCTTGGCAATACGGAAATGAACATTTTTCAGGCGGCTCCCGTCCGAGCTGGTCTTAATGATCTGCAACGAGGGCTTGATGGTGTTGGTGAATACGAACTGTGCGTCCTCGTTGGGGTCAAGCTGGATGATGCGCTGGGCCTGGTCGATGATATAGCCCTCACAGGCTTTTTCCGTTACCACATAAGCGCCGGTGGGCAGCTTGGAGAGGTCGATCTCGCCGTTCTGGTCGGTTACAAATTCCTGCGGGCCGTAGTCACCAGCCACAGACTTAATTTCAAAAACTGCATTGGGAATGACCTTGCTGGGGTCGGTGCTGTCCACTTTGATAAGCCGTATACCGGGCTTCACATCGTTGAAGAACAGCAGCTCCTTGATGCCATCACCAGCGGACAGCTCCACCTCCTGCGGCGTAGTGTCGAGGATGTGGCCATCGCTGCCGGTATCCATCTCCACGGCGCGGTAGGTGCCGGGGGCAGCGTCGGTCAGGAGGATTTCACCAAACTCGTCCGTGCGGAATTTGCCGAGAGAAACGCTGTCTCGGAAAACTTCAAAGGTGACATTGGCCATCGCCACCATGTTCTTGCGGTCATACTTGATGATCCGCAGACCGGGCAGTTCCTTGTTTACCAGCGAAAAAGTGGTGGTTTCGCCGGTGGCTACGGCAGCCGTATAGGTGGCGTCGTCCTTCAGCCAGCCGGAGGGCGCGGTGATCTCCTTGATCTCGTAAGCACCGGGCTTGATGTTGTCAAAGATGGCATAGCCCGCAAAATTGGTTTCGGCGGTGTAGGTCACGCCGCTCTCGATGTGCTTGATCTGCACCATGGCACCGGGCAGGTGCGCTCCGGTGTCGGACAGCTTCTCGATGCGAAGCGTTCCGTAAGGCTCGTTCCAGCAGGTCAGCTCCGCCACCTTGCCGTACTCCACCCTGATATTCTGTGCGGGCGTATCACTGAGCAGGTGATCCAAAGGCGCGACACGCTCGTACACGGTGTAGTTGCCCGCCAGCGTCAGGGGGATGGTCACGGTGCCATCCGAGCCGGTAGCGAAGGTGCCGACGGTGGCTCCGTCAGGATCGACCACCTCAAAAATAGCGCCGCTGAGAGGGGTATCCGTACCCTTTTCCAGCTTGATGAGCTTCAGACCGGTGTCGGGCACTTCGGGCTTTTCTCCGTCGCTGAAATTGCTGTATGCGGACAGGCGCATGGTGACGGTAGGGTCGGTGTCGCACATATAGTTCTGGAGCTTGCCGTACTTGTTGACCTCGGCGCAGGTGGCATAAAATACCGCGTATTTATAAACATCGGTGGTAAAAGAAAGCTGGACGCTGCCGGTCTTGCCCGCCACCGCAGCGGCAGGGTACAGCACCTTGAATTTACCGCCGTAGCCATCCCCGGTGCCGGAGGTGGTGATGGTGGTAATATCCTTGTTGTTCATGTCCACAATGCGCGCTCCTGCGGGGACGGAGGCGGGATCAGAGAAGGCCACGCGGATGGCGTAATTGCATACCCATGTGTCGGAGTGGACGGTGAATACCTGCTGTTTGTATTGCTGGCCATTGACGGTAACAGCATAAGCGGTATCACGGTCAGCCGTGGCGGTGACGCGGGGCGAGTACACCTTGCTCCAAGCTGTGCCGCGCACATAGATGTCCTTGGCAACGGCAAGGATAGCCTGCGCCCGCTGCAATTCCGTGCCGGTCAGGTTGGGGTTGACCTTCAGGTTATTGATGTTCCAGTTGGGAAGCAGATAGCACCACAGCGCCATCTTGGTCGCATAGTAGGCGTGGTACTTGTTCTCCAGCTTCAGCTCCGATAAGCCGCGGGTGGGATAGCCATTAGCGATAATACCCATAATTTTTGGATCGCTGCCCTTTTCCTTGGCGATGTATTTGATGCTCTCGCCGGGGCCTACCGTCTGCGGCACACCTGTTGTATTCGGATTGACGCAGTAGGCAGGAATCTCCTTGTTTTTTCCGTTGGCATCCACATGGTTGAAATAGGTGTAGATCAGCTCACGGATTCGCCCGTTGATGGAGAGGTAAGAGAGCTTCTGCTCTCCGTTGTAGATATTGACTTCGCCCAGGGCTTCCTCCTCACTGCTGGCGGCAAGGGCCGTGGCCGGGAGCATTCCCAACACCATGACCACCAACAGCAGCATGGAGATCAATCGTTTTTTCATAGTGCGTTCCTCCTGAATTTTTTGGATATAAAAAAGGCGGTATGCTTTTCACATACCGCCCGCGTTGAGATATGAAGTTGTCAGCTCACATAGATGCTGTACTCAGTGTATTGAAACACGCCGTTTTTGTAGACATTCCATGCCTCCAGAGAGTAAGTCCCCGGAGGGCAGGAATTGAATAGCTCGGTGATCTGCTCCGAGCGCCACGGCCAAAAGCTCTGCGGTGTGACATCTGCGGGAATGGTCAGGTTGATCTTCACCTTGTCATTCCCGCTGGGAAATTTCACCGGCTGGCCGTTCTGCCATGTTTCGGGGTTGTCCCCGATGGCATTATACAAGGTGTAGAGCATCCGCCGCGTTTCGTAGAGGTTGCGCTGGAATAGGTAGTCCTGCCCGCCGCTGATAAAGTGGCGCGCTTCCGCTCTCGGCATTTCCGGCTGGGGCAGCTTGCTCCAGTCACAGGTGGCGGCAGGCAGTTCTCCCAGCGGTGCGCTGGAAAAAGCGTTTTTATCCCAGCGGGACACATCGGTGATGGTGTAGTCGGTCCCGTCGTCGCAGCGGATCACATCACCCACCCTGGGAACATACCGGGAACCGTCTGTGGGTGCTGCGGCAGTCTGCTGGGGTGCGGTTCCGGTGTAGGGCTTTCCGCTTTCCACCTGCACACAGCCGTTGTCGCTGTCCCAATAAACATTGAAACCGACCGCTTTTCCGACATCGCGGAGCTGCATAAAATTGTTGTTGTGGATGGTGTAGGCTTCGACCTGCACCTCTTTTCCGTCCACAAAAATACGGTTGGTGCTGCGTTCCGCCATAATGCCAGCGGCATAGGCGGTGGTGCCGCTAAACAGGGCAACGCCAACCAGCAATCCGGTGACAAAGGATGTGTATGGTTTTTTCATGGCATTTCCTCCAGACATAAGAATGATTGGCATTTCTGCCTACCGTTATTATGTCATAATCTCACACAACTCGCAAAAAATCATCCAACGGCCACGAAATACATCGTCGAATTGTGTCTCAAATTGAGCCGCATTTTGACTGCCGCTATTCAGTTTTTAGCGCTCCACAGCGCAGACCATCCAGCGATATACCGACTGATCTCTGACGCAGGTATAAAGGGTCAGGCGGTTGTCACTACTGGCCGTTGTGCCGCTGGTGTCCGTCTCCAGCACCTTAGACACACTGGTAACGGTGTAGCTTCGTGTCCCCAGCTTCGTCGTGTAGGTGATGGTATCGCCTACGGTCAGCGTGTGGATCTGTCCAAAGTGATTGTTGACGCCGCGGTTGTGCCCAGCGATACACACATTCCCATTCCAAATGCTGGAGTCGCTGAAATGACCCGCTCCTTTTTTCAGTGCGTTGCTATCCGTCCCCTCATAGACCTTGACGGTTAGACCGATGGCCGGGATTTTCAGCGTTCCCAAACTGCCGTTGCTGTAATAAAGGTCAGAGGAAACCGGAGTGTACGCCGTGCTGTTCCAGCTGCCGCCGCTATCCACTGTGGGATAGGGCACACCGCCAACAGATCCGACGGAACTGACCAGCCCGCCGCTGTGGGCGCCGGGGGTCAGGTTAGGCGTCAGGGGCTCACCCGTATCGGGCAGGTAACTGGTGGGACTGCCAAAGGCGGGCGGGATCAGTGCCGTGTTCTTGCTGCGGTCAACATTGTCCGTTCCGTACTCCATAACAGTTTCCACGCTGGTCGGCCTGCCAAAGAGATAGTCCTCCGGGGCGTCCACCGTGTAATCCAGCGCATAGGCGGGCACCGCAGCCAGCACGGCGGTCAATGCCGCCGTCAGGCACAAGGTTTTCCATTTCATTTCGTGTACTCCTCCCATTTCTTTTCGTTCTTTCGCTTTTTCAGCCAATTACGGCCCAGCACAACGAGGCCCGCCGCACCGGCACCAGCGGGCAGAATCAGCAGATAGCGCCAGTCGAAAGCACTGCGTTCCGGCTGGATAGGCGTCCCACTGAAAATTGCGGTGTAAATGGTATCGTCCATCGTGGTACGGACTACCCCACCGGAATAATCCGCCGTGACAATATAGCCAGTAGCATACTTGTTGGATACCTTTCCTGTGTAGGTAGCCGAGGCATGATAAAAACCGTCCGACTCCTGCCACTGCACATCTGCCAATTCCATCGTGCGGCCATTGTCCGTAATGCTCTTGGGGACAAAGGATATATCCGCATCAGACAGGTTTGGGTAGGTTCGGGTTGCCGTTACAGTCTTGGTGGAAGTGTTATAGCCCGCAGCTTCTACCTTGATGCTGGAGGTGTCCAGCACCAAAGTCCCGGTGTAACCGTCCTCCGTGGTAACGGTGCGCTCCGCAGCCAGCTGGGGCATGATCTTCTCCATGTCCTTTGTGTCCATGTTCAGCGTGTAGGTTTCGGCATAGTCCTTCTCATCGCTCTTGGAGTTCTCCTGCCGGGTCACATCCAACAGCGTGTAGTGCCAGCCCTCCCGGTCAAAATCGCCGACGGGGATGCTGGCCGGATCATCTGTGGGAGATAGAAGATAGGTGCGCTCCAGCCGCATTTCCTCTCCGTTGGCGTACTCGTTGACCTCCGCGGGATAGAGCGTCGGCGTCAGGAGCAGTGCATCCGCTGCTAAGGCCGGACAGGTCAACAGGCAGGAGAGCAACGCGGTGATGCACAACGATACTGTGCGTTTCATAGTGGTTCCTCCATATTTATATATAATGTAGAAATGCGTCTCAAATTGAGCCACATTTTGAAAAGCGTCCCGCCGATGGCTCACGGCGGGGCAGCTGACGGGTTCGCTGGCACTGCGTTGGACGCGCCGCGCTCCCAATATGGCAAAAGCCGCTGTCAGCGGCTTTTGGGGTGTCCTCCCCTTGATTACCCAATGAGCCAGCGAACAGCCCGGTCAAGGCTCAGCCAGTGCACGCACTGGCTGACTCCGCGCATGATTGCGCCAGCAATCGTGCGGCCTTGACAGGGGTGGGCGGTGGCTCATACTCCCCAAAGGGGAGACACCCCCTGTTGTCAGGACTTTACCGGGTAGGACGATGTACCGGGGCACGGCTGCGCTGTTTGCCCATCTCCAGATTTTTCTCAATGGAGCGCCCAAACTGCTTACTGGTATCCTGAATATTATCGAGAGCCTGTCGGCACTCCTGCGGTTCCCAGCCCTCATAGAGAGCAGCGAGGTTCGACATATCCGGCATAGGCCGTTCAATTCCATATCTGCGGCAGAGAATGTAGGAAATGCTCTGCGCGTCCAACTCACACTCGCCGCGGTCATAGCTGGAATTGGCGCCCTTGGCATGGAAACGGCTGTGGGCTACCTCGGCGGTGATCGCCGCAAAGGCTTCGTTGTCGGGGTAGTCCGGGTTGATGGCCAGTTCCAGATTGGCCGAATCATAAAAGGCGGGCGCGGGAAGCTCCTTGTCAATGACCACCGGCACAACGGCATAATTCAGAACGGTGGTCAACGCCGCCTCCATTTCCTTACTGTCATTCTGCAAGGTGATCCGGGAAATATCCCGCCCCTGCGTCTGCTTGATGTCATAGGCATCCGCCAGCGTATAACCGCGCCCCATAGGAGAGCGGGCAAAAATTTTCACGCCGTTGTTCTTCTCGCTGTCCATAACGGAACGGTTCAGCGTTTTCCAGCGGTCACGGGTTCCGAACACGGTGGCCTCCGGGTTCCCAAACATCACCAGCGCGATATTGCCAGCGCTGTAAGAGGGGTTGTCCCCCTGCATCTCCAGATAGCGGGCGTATGCTTCGGGATTGCTGGTGATCTCCGTAATACCGGCATCCTGCATCGCCGTAGTATTTTCCCTTTCGGCCTGCTGGGCTTCTTTCCACTTCGTATCGTTTTCGGCCTTACGGCTCACGATCTGCTCCAGATTTGCCATACAAAAAATTCCTCCTGTTATCTTGATTTCTGCTGTGTGGGCTGGGAACGCTGCTTCGCCTGACCGTCCCGCATCCCCGCAGCGGTTTTCTGCAACACGGCCAATCGGCCTTTTACCGTGGGAATATCACTGATTTTTTCAGCCGTGTCAGTAGTCCTCGTCGTCTGGCTCGTCCTCGATGGTGTCGAGCCATTCCCGCGCTCTGGTGAGGAGTTCCCTTGTTGAGTGCGGGGTGCGTCTTTTTTTACGGTATCGTCCTCCTGCGTCTGCGTGGGGGCGGGATAGCCCCGGCGCTGCATGAACAGATTGACCGGGGATACAAAATCCGTATTGGTGACGAGCGCCACCACACCGTCATCCTCCTTTGTATCCCGGATCGCGGCAAAGAGGATATTGGGCTTGGCGTATTTGCGGAAGTCGTTCAAATCCTCGGCCTTGATACAAAAGGTTTTCAGTTCCTTGCCCTCCCGCAGCAGGCGCTTCATACTGGTTTTACCCACCAGTTTTTTATTGTCCTTCGCCAAAGCATACAAAAAGGCGGTCAGGTTTTTGCAGCCTGCCGCCAACATCTTAATACTGGCCTCCGTCAGCTGAATGCTCTCCTTTACCATCAGGTCGGCCACTTCTCCACTTGCGTCCATTTACTTTCACCTCCCGGTTTTCAAATATTCGATCAGATCCACCATCGTACACTGAGGGGCGTACCGTACACAGCGGTTTATCAGCTGCTTGATGTGCCCCTCCCGCTGGGCATCAGGGAGCCTGTCAAAAAGGGCCACATCCCGGACAAGTTCAAAATAGTCCATCAAAACTACGCTTCCACGGTGGATGCCGCTTTCCATATACTCCACATGAAGCAGCAGCGCCAGAACCGGCCAGCAGGTCTGTACCTCAAACATAGAGAGAAACCCATTTGCATCACTGCCAGCGGTGTAGACCTCGGACAGAGCCATCAGGTGAAAGCGGTCTTTCCGGGCCAGAAAGAGATAATCGTTATACCGGCTCTGCTCCAAAATCTCCAATTCCGCCTTTAGGCTGTCATGGTCAATAGGTTGGTACGCCGCGGTCAGCTCCAACACTTTGCTCAGGTCTGCTTTTATCAGCTTTTTCATGGTCGCTCCTTTCCTTTGAAATTTCCATCTGCGCCCGCACCGTTGGAATATCATCTTCAATGCGGGCGCACAGCTTCAGCTCCCGGCGCAGTACCCGCAGCCGTGCGGTGATCGTGCCGATCTCCTCGGAACAGGCTGTATCATCCGGTGCTTTTCGGCGCAGGCGGTATAAATCGGCCCGGCGGTCAGTCAGGGCGTCGATCTCCGCTTGCAGCGCCTCCTGCTGCATAGTCAGCTGCTCCACGCTGTCGATGCGGCTTTTGCGGAGATAAAAGAACTGCTCTTGGTAGCGGTCAAACTTGATAACTTCCTCCCGTGAGACTGGGGCCTTACGCCGGGATGGCGGCTTTCTCAGCAGATAAAGGTATTGCAGATACAGGAGCCGGAAGCCCCGTGTGCGGCCTGCCGTTAAGGGCAAATTGCCTTTCACTCGGTAGCGCCGCCCATAAGAGAAATACCGCTGGGGCAGAATAGGGGTATGGCCGCTGATTGGCGGTGCTGTACCGTTTCGGCTCTCCGTAAGGCGGGAGAATATCTCCGTCTCGCTGTACCCAGCCCCCAGCTTGTCCAGCCGGAGAAAGCGCACACCGCCCGGCGGCTTGACCGCCGCATGGGTCACTTGGGGATACCGCTTGACCTGATAGCCCATTTTCACCAACTCGCCCCAAAAAGAACGCATGGTGTAGGCGCTGGCGATAGCGGTATCTATGTCCGCACGGGTCAGTCCGCGAAAATTCGGTTTTCCTGCCTTTTCTGCCTCCCACTCGGCACGGCTGACGGATGGCTCACTGGATTCAATAATCGACAAGCCATGCTCCAGACAGATCGCATCCGATGTGCCCCGGATACCCACCCCTGAGCCGCCCAGCAAGTCCGAAATACGGTCACGGTACATGGAACCGTCCACAAAGGACACGCTGTTGAATACGATATGTGAATGTAGGTGCGCCTTGTTCAAATGCGTGGACACCACTACTTCGTATTTATCCGCCAAAAGCCGCTGTGCCAATTCGACGCCGATGGCGTGGGCCTGCTCCGGCGCGACCTCACCGGGGGCAAAGGACTGAATCACATGATAGCCCTTGCGTTTGCGGCTGGTCTTGCCCCAGCGGCGCTTGGTGTCCATCATGTCCGCATAGGCGGTTTCCCGGTCACAGTTCAGAGCGGTTTCAAAACAGTCCTGCTCGGTCTTATCCCGGTTCATGGCGTAGTCCAGAACTGTTTCCAGAGAAGTCTTTTCCTCGTCCTGCGTGTAATTCAAGCACCTGTCCAGACGGTTATGAATAACGATGATTTTCGTATATGCCATTCAGAGCCGTTCCCTCACAAGCCGCGTGGCCTGCCGCACCAGCCGCAGAGCCTCCGTGATCTCATCCCCGGTGGCTGCGCCCCTTGCGTTGGCCTGATGGGCTAACTGATTGATGTTGTTCCCGATGGCGGACAGCGCCCGAAGCAGGTCGGCATAGGCATCGGGGGGACGGGGCCGGAGATTTACGCCCATAATGAGCTGCCGTACCAACGGCTCCTTTTTCAGCCCGGTCACTTCTGCCTGTCGGCACAGGTGCGCGTACTCCGCGGCGTTCAGGCGAAGCGTCATTGTTTTATATGGCTTTATCGGCTTGTTCCCCCTTTCGGATAGACAGATTGTTTTTCTCTCGCACTTTGCGGGTTTGCGGAACGGTGCGGCCCGCTTCTCGCTCTGACCAATAGTCCGGGTGATACTGCTGGATGATTCGGTTGATTCCTTCTTCAAACTTTGCCGGGTCGCTGATTCGATCCGGCAGCGTCCACATCCCGCGATCCAGCAGTTCACGAAGCACCACCTGCTCACAGCAATCCTCTTCAAACCAAAGGCAGCCGTTTTCACGAAAGCCGCATTTACGCGCGGCGACGGACAGCTCAAGATAGGCGGGCCATTCCGCCATGATGCCGCCGTGGCCGGGTGTTGTGATGAGGTGGATACCGGGATACAGCGTTTCAAGAGCCTGTATTTCGCCCCATGGCGAATAGTCGGTTTGCACAGGGACATCACTCTCCTTGTAAAAAATAATGCGTCTCGATTTGAGACACATTTCGACGGACGGCACGGGGTTTTAGGGGTACGCCCCTAACCAGCGGAATTTTGATGTCAAAATTCCATGCTGGCTGGGACAGCGACGCAGAGCGCCGCTGTCCTACCGTGTCGGGGAATATTTCTTTTTGATCGTGTGGTTTTCCTTTTGGGGATGCTGTTTCTTAGGAGCGAGAGTAGGCACCTCCAGCATATCCGCGTCGTCCAAGCAGTCCAACAGGGCATCCACTTGGCCTTGATCCGGGCGTTCCGGCTCTTTAGTTGCTACCATGTAGCCCTGCATCAACTGTCCGTTGATGGAAAAGCGGTCTTTATGCTCTGTCGGGATTGGTGGGCATATCTCAACAAACAGGTCAGCGTAGGCTGCAATACGGCCTTGCAGATATTTCTCCATAGACGCTCTATCCCGGAAAATTTTTCTGTCCTGACCGGCTATCTTCCAGCCATCGCCGGAATAGTCCGGGTTATGCGGCGTGTTGAATGTAACTGACCATGTGAGTTCCCATGATTTCGGGACAGATTTTTCCAGCGTCCTATCCCATTCGGTGTGTTCATACTCGCGCCATGAAAAGCGGTACACCATATTGCTCATTTCATGGTTGCCATATTCATTGACCGTCCATCGGTTTGAGGTATGAGGTGTAGGCAGCGTTTTGACATATTCCAGCGCCTTCATGTACTGTTGGGTCTGCTGTGCCTGTTTTGACCATACTTCCACTGCGGCATCAATACGCTGACATAGTTCTTTTTCACGGACAATACTCTCGGCTTTGCGTTCCAGCAATTCATCCACGCTGCACTCGATCAATTCACAAAAGCCATTGCGGCCGCGTTGAAAACTGATGTACTCGCGGACTTCCAACTCCCGCCCCGGTTCTAAACGGCTGTATCCCATGACACACCGCCTATCTTACTGGAACGGACTTTTTGCGTTCAGCCTTCTTTTCAGAAATATGCACTTTCGGCTTCTCCGCTGGAGGTACTGCGGCATCCGCGTCATCCAGACAGGCCAGCAGGTCATCAACGGCCTTCTTGTTGGGTTCTTCCTTATCTGGTGGAGCCAGCGTGTACCCTGCCGCCAAATAGCCGTTGATACTGAACATCCGTCTGCACTCATTGGGGACTGGTGGGGAGATTTCTCGGAACAGGTGACAATACAGGTCAAACCGGCCTTGGATATAATGCTGTGCGGCCTCCATGCTGGGGTATTTTTTCTTATCCTGCCGCGCGACATAGATACTGTCTCCCCAATAATTCCGGTAGTTGCTGTCTGGCTGTTTAGGTGCGTTGTAGATGATTCCCCAGCTGACGAGGTAAACATCGGCGGCCTTTTCATAGGAGATTTTATATCGCATTTTATAGGTGCGGTTGCTGATCTCCCATATCCCGTTTTTGTCCTGTTTCCACTCATTAGAGGTATGCTCGACCTCTGGCGTTTGCAGATATTCCAGCGCCCGTTCCAGCAGCATCGTCTGTGCGGCCTGTTCATCCCACGCCGCCGCAAGTTTTTTTAGCTGGGCGTACAGCTCTTTTTCCAGCGTAATGCTGGCCTCCTTGCGCTGTGTGACTTCCTCTCTCGTCAGCGTGACCAGCGGGGCGATATGAGGGCCGGCCCGCCAATCGTTGAAAGAAATGTTATGCAGGATCGTCATTTTCTGGCCGGGCGTAATATCGTCCTGATATGCGTTCAAATAATAAAAGCTGTCCTCACTGTCCTTTTCAGGCATGGGCTCAACACCTCCTATCTGGCCGGAGTGTCCGGCCCCTTTTTTGTTTTGGGCTGCCAGCCCTTTTGCAAGCGATGTTCCATCGAAATAACGCGGTACAATTCCGCCTCGCTTTTGGGGCAGCAGCGAAAATTCTGAATGGCTCCATACTCAAAGAAAATTTCTTCCCGCTGCTTTCTGTACTGCTCCATCGGCATACGAAACTTCTCCCCGGAGTAAAAAGTAAGCTCCACATCATCAAAGGGGATCGCTACTTTTATGACCCGCTGTACCTGTTCCCGGTAATTCAGCTTCACAACATGACCCATAGGGGCTGTGCCGCGCCGCCCAGTGATGGTGACGCGATAGGCTTCGATGCCATCGGGCATATCCGCATAGTGTGTCCAAATCTTATACCCGTCGCTGTCTCGGAGAAAGACATCCCGTTCCAGCACACACCATGTCCCGTTAGGGCGAGACATGAAGTAGAATATCCGTTCATCCATATAGGGGCTGTTCAGTGCGTCACGCAGTTTCTGAGCATCCAGTTCAAAATCTTTTCTGTAATGCTGCGTATTCCGGGATACCACTTCGTCCAGAAACGCGATCAAACTGATTTCTTTTCCCATAACGCACCTCATCGAATCGGTGCAGGACGGCGGGGTGCGGCTTTATGGAGCACCTTTTTCTTGGGCGGTCGTTTGACTGGGGATAGCCATTTGGCTTCAAAATCAGCCAGTGTCATACGCTCGCCGCAGAACTGGCCTTCAAAATCACCGGGGGACAAATCGAGATACCCATTGGGCGGAATGGGAACAGGGCTTGCGGTCAGGACGGTGCCGAAATGCTCCACCGTGATATGCCGGGCAAGCAGGCAAGGTTGGCTCCAATCCTGTTCACTGGTCTGCATATCATAGGCATACACGCCTTTGGGGATAGTGGTTCGGTCTACTCGGAGGGTAGTGAAAAGGCCGGGGATGCCTAAAATCTCCACGGCCTCATAGTGTTCTTTCCGGGCGTCAACTGCGCTCATAGGCATTTCTCCTTTTTGTTCGCTGTTTTTTCTGTGTAGGCGGGGGCAGTTCTTTCGGTGGGTCGATACCGTCGATCAGTTCTGCGGCGGTATTACGGATCAGTTCTAATGACGCTTTCAGCTGCGATAGATTCTTTCCGTGGCTCCATCCGGCCACATAGCCGAAAGAGTAATCAGCGGTATCAATTCCGAAGTGCTGGCAGACTACATAGGCCACGCTTTCAGCCTCCATTTCCCGGACAAAGCGCCGCTTGCGCTGTGGTGGTGTTTCACCGTCACCGTCCTCTATTGGTGCATGGAGTTTAGCGTGACTGACCTCATGAATCATGGTCTTGATGGTCTGCACCTGGCTCATATCCGGCTGCACCAAAATGCGCTGCTCTACGAAATTGCAGCAGCCATAGGCAGCGCCGGGAAAGGCTTCGATGTTGATAGGATAGGGGGAGAGAGCACAAATTGCCTCGGTCATACGCTCGTAGTCCGCCACATCTCCGGTCAGCTTATGGACAAGCTCCGACAGCGGCTTTCCCTCGGTCTGGCTCACATCGAACACGGTGACTGTCCGAAAACCTACGCGCTGCACCAGTTGGATGGTCGTGGCTGTGGAGCCGTCTGGGGCCGTTTCCTCCACTTCCTCCCGTCTGCGGTAAGGGCAGGGGGCGAGTATGGTGATGCCACGCTCGCCCCGCTTGACCTGTCGGCCAAAGTTCCTTCTCCAATCGTGATAACCCGCAACATGGGTGGCATTTGGGCATTGCATGAAAATCAGCATGGTATTGCCAAAGCTATAATGGTGGAATTTCGACATGGCAGTAAGATAAGCTGCGTATTGACCGCTTTGAAAAATATCTGACACGCCCTGCTCCAATTGATCTGTCAGCGCCTTCAGCCGTTCGCTTGGGGAAGTATATTCCTGCATGACAGCTCACTCCCGGCCCGGAGGGTCATTCCGGCCTTTCTCTTGGCCGGAGTTGCCTACCGCTTTGGGCTGAATTTTCATCGTGATGGGAGTATTGCCTGTTGCTCCAATCAGGATTTCAGCACAGTGAAATTCCTTCTTGTAGGCTTTGATCTGCGCTGCGGTCAAAGAGCAAAAATCTTCCTCACCTAAGCCGCACACAAAGAACGGGCCAAATACACCGCCATATCCGCCGGGAACGCTTCGGTTGTACGGCATCCCCAAAAGAATACCCTCATCATTGCAGACAACTGCGGCCCTATCCTCAAAGGGGTAGATGGCCTGAATCATTCCGCCTACGACCTCCTGCATTTCATCTAAGCCGTTGATCTCCGCCTCATACGGAGCATACCCCGGTTTAACAATTACAACCGTCATGCTCCGTCACCTCTCCGGCTCAGATTTCTTCTTAGGTTCCTTCTCGGTCTGCATCTTCATTTTCTGGCGTTCCAGCGCCTTTTTGCGAAGATCCATCGCCTCGAACATCGTGCGCTTGACCGTAGCGACGGTGGTTCCCTTGTCCGGGAAGTAGGGGCGCAACTCGTCATCTTGAAAAGTTACCTTCAACGGCGGGTCGATTTCCCGCTTGGTGGGCGCAACGGAGTTCTCAATTTTCTGTGCAGTGAGCGTACCGGCACGGCTTTCCTCCTTCAACTTGACCGCCTCCGTCTTGGATGGGACTTTTCCGCCCTCTTTTTCTATGGCGTCCGCAAGTGTTTTCTGCTCGGTGGGCTTCATGTGGGAAATCTGCTCGGCGGTATCCAGCGGCAATTCCTTTTTATCCACCATTTTTTTCAGCGGCTCCTCCAACTGATTAACGCGCATCAATCGCTGCACGCTGGCGCGGCTCATGCCTAAATCTTCTCCCACCTGCTCATCGCTGCGCTTCATCGGCTCCTTACCCGCCAGAATATCCGCCTTGGAGCGGCGTCCGGCCTTGCGTTTCAGTGCGTCCATTTTCATCTGTGCGGCACGGGCCAGTTCGGAGATAGGAATATCCTTACGGTGGAGGTTTCCGTCTACGCATTGGATCTGTGCGTCATCCTCGTCCACACGCTCGATCAGAACAGGAATAGGGTAATTCAGCTGTGCGCCGATGTCATGGCGGCGATGACCGGAAATGATCTCAAGGCCACCGTTGCGACCGGGCCGGCAGAGGACAGGTTCACGAATACCATAGGTCTTGATGGACTCAAACAGGTCTTTATAGTCCTGCGTCTCACGGTTCACCGTAAAGGGATGATCCAGAAAGTCCTTCAGATATGCCGGATGAACGGCCATACTGTAAATTTCTCCCTCATTGGGGATGGGCAGCTTGAAAAAATCAGCTTCGGCAGGGGCATCCAGCCGATCCTCAAACACCTTGGTCACGGCAGAGCCTTTTGGCCCATCTGCGGTACGGGTAGCCGTAGTAGCATCCTTCGGCTGTTCCGGCGATTTCTGCGTCACCGCCGCCTTGGCCGGTTCATCGGGCTTTTTAACCTCGTCAGGCTTGGTGGAAGCGGCGGGAACATCAGCGGGCTTATCAGCCTTGACCGCCTTATCGTCCTTGGCGGGTTCGGCGGACTTCTTCACCTCGTCGGGTTTAGCGGGAGTAAGCGGAGCCGCAGCGGGCTTGCCATCCTTGGCTGCCTTATCGTCCTTGGCAGGTTCGGCGGGTTTCTTCACCTCGTCAGCTTTGGCGGGAGCGACCGGAGCCGCAGCGGGCTTGCCATCCTTGACCGCCTTATCGTCCTTGGCGGGTTCGGCGGACTTCTTCACCTCGCCAGGCTTGGTGGGAGCGGCGGGAGCATCAGCAGGCTTACTGTCCTTGACCGCCTTATCATCCTTGGCAGGCTCGGCGGACTTCTTGCTCTCGTCAGGCTTAACGGGAGCAGACGGTGCAGCGGCAGGCTTGCCATCCTTGGCCGCTTTGTCATCCTTGGCAGGCACAGCGGGCTTTTTTACCTCGTCCGGCTTGGTGGGCGAAACGGCAGCTTTGGCAGGCTGGGTCGGAATGACCGGTGCCTTGGCCTCTTTAGACGGTTCAGCCGGTGCGGGAGTGGGCGGTGCTCCGGCAACAGGTGTCCGAAACGCACCAATCAGCGGGTTTTTCTTTTCGTTGGACATTGATTTACCTCCATATTCAAGTTTTATGTCGAAAAATGTGTCTCAATTTGAGCCACATTTTCAACCAAAATCAAAGGCCGAAGTCGTGTTGGACTTCGGCCTGATAGTAGTTATTCATCGTCAACGGTGCATTGAACAGCGTAGTCAGCAGATAAGCACGGATGTTGCGGACTTTGGTGGTATTTCGGTGCAGGCTCTCAAAGACATAGACCATCATGGAGTAGTCCAGCCGATAGAAACGGGCCTGCACCTGCGTCAGCGGGATGTCATTACCGCCGATCCGAATCGTTTGCTGGGTGGAACACATCACATCCGCCATCAGCCCGACCACTTCGTCCACATCGTCGCGGTTGAACTGCTGGCAAAGGAATGGGTACTCAATATTCTCTTTGATTTCTTTCAAGTATTCGCTTCTATCCATCCATCTCTGCTCATCGGTGGAAGGTGATGGATGGATAGATGGATCAGTATAGCTAAAATCAGTTTGATTAGATTTAATATAATTACCGTCCGATTTTCCGAAGTCTGCACTTCTGATAATCGGAAGTCTTGACTTCGGCTTTTCGGAACTCTTGACTTCCGATTTTCCGACTTCTTGACTTCCGATTTTCGGAAGTCTTGGAACCTCTTGCGGCACAATGGTTTCAGCGGTCACTTGGCGGGTGGTAAAGCGCTTGACATAGATTTTGGTCGGCTTGCCCTGCCCCTGCTTCATGCGTTCGATCAGCCCGCAGCCCTTATCTGTGTCCAACTCGGATAGAAGCTTGACGGCTTTTTCATGTCCGCAGTTCAAGTCCTCCTGAATTTCGTCCAGCGTGTAAAATATGTAGACACGCCCGGCGTCATCATACCAGCTATTCCGTGCAGACAAGCCCATCCGGTCAAGCAGGAGGCCATACAGCAGCTTTGCGTCCGTGGAGATTTTCTTGAATTGCTGTCCTGTGACAAGCTGGCGGGGAATGCGGTAAAAAGAAAATTGGCTGCTTTCATCGCCGTAATAATAGTCGAATGCAGTTGAAATACTCACACACGATTACCTCCTATGATAATAAAAAAGCACACTCTGCCGAGCGTGCTTTTGAATGCGAACATATCGTCCGAAATCTTCATTTTTCAACATTCCTTTGCCCCGATGCGAACTGTATCTCCTCCATTGTGTTGACATCTCACAGATAGGCGGGGTATAATAGGGAAAAATAGCTTGGTTATCGCAGGATGCTTGCTTCTTGGCTTGTACCGTGAAGAATTGAACAAGGCCATATACTTTTTTCGCTTTTCTCCGACAATATCTGATTATTGTCGGCAGTTTCCTGTGTGGTTTGTGGTGCATAGAACTGCACCGTTTGGGAGAGCGTACGGTTCGCATCCGTAAGGTCGTGGGTTCGAATCCCTTCAGGTCCACCAAAAAGAAGAGCACCGCTTTGCGGTGCTCTTCTTTTTGGTATCCGTAGGACATTTAACAGCGCGCAAGCAAGTGAATTGCTTGTGCACCAAGGTTTTCGCACAGTGAAAACACTTGTGACGCGCCACTCGGCGCGTTTTTTTGTTTCACGCGCCGCAGGCGGCTTAACCCAAGGGTAATTAAAATGCTCGGTGGAAGTGAATCCCACCTCCGCCAAGATTTTGCTGCGCAAAATGCTTGCACGGCGCAAATGCGCCGGTTTTGGTATCCGTAGGACATTTAACAGCGCACAAACAAATGAATTGCTTGTGCACCAAGGTTTTCGCAAGCGAAAACGCTTGTGACGCGCCGCTTGGCACGCTTTTTTGTTTTTCCGCAGACGGCTTAAAGGTTCACTTGGGCCGCTTTTTGCTCACAGCCCCAGGCTCTCGACCCATTTCTGCACGCTTGCCATGCTCTCGCGGCTGCTCAGGCGCTTGCCGGGGAGCCACTTTGTCCCCTTCGAGCAAGCGGATCTCAAAACGTCCTCGCCGCCCATGCCGCTGCCGCCGGAGGTGGCAAAGGGGATGACGGTCTTGCCCGAAAAGTCGTAGCTTTCGAGGAACGTCTCGATGATGCGCGGGGCCTGATACCACCAGATGGGAAAGCCCACGAACACCGTGTCGTACTGCGCCATATCCGCGACCTTGCCCGCGATGGCGGGGCGGCTCTTGGGGTCCTTCATCTCGATGGTGCTGCGGCTCTTTTTATCCATCCAGTCCAAATCGGCAGCGGTGTAGGCCGTCTCGGGCGCGATCTCGAAGAGGTCGCCGCCGGTCACACCGGCAAGGGTCTTGGCAAGCTTCGCGGTCTGGCCGCTGGCGGAAAAATAGGCAACTAAGGTTTTCATTCTACTGCACTCCTATCTATTGAAATTTCTCACTGTTTCGCTTCCGGAAGGACCTCGTTGATGCAGGAAAGCGCGTTGAGCGTGCGCGGGAAGCCGATATACGGCAGGCACACCGTGAGCGCCGCGAGCAGGACCTCCTTCCCGTTGCCGACGGTGGCGTTCCCGCCGACGTGGGCCTTGACCTGCCCTTCGCAGCCGCCCTGAGAAGCGAGGATCGAGAACGTCAGCAGCTCGCGCTCGTGGATGGGCAAAAACTTTCTCGTATAAAAATCGCCGAAGCAGTAGGCGGAGAGATAGTCCTGAATGTTCTTCTGGTTCTCCGGCGTGGCGGCGTGCATCGCGTCGATCTGGTCGCCGAAGATCGACTTCTGCGCCGCGATGCCATCTAAAAGGCGGCTCTCCTCCGTCACGGTCTGCCCGCTCGTGAGCGGCAGGACGATGCCCTTTTCGGCGAACACGGCGTTCACCGCGTTCACGGCGTTTTCCGCCTTGCCGAGGCCGATGTACGGCGCGCAGTGGTAGACGGCCTCCTTGATCTCCTCAGGCTTCACGCCGCACGCGAGCGCCGCGGCGGTGTGGCGCTTGACCTCGTTCATCGTCTGATTCGTCGTCGCCACGACCAAAATGACCAGCTCGCGCAGTCTGGCGCTGAGCTTTTCCTCCGCGTAAACCTCGCCGTAGATGAGCCGCTCCTTGATGGCGGCAAACTCGGGGTCGGTGACGCCGAGTGCGGACGCTCCGCCGTACAGCGCCTTTGTGGTCTTTTCCGCCTGTTCTGCTCTGTTCATTGCAATGCCTCCTAATGCGTATCCTTTGCAGTCGCGGCACGAATGCTCGCACCGGCTGCTTTTCTGTTTTTTCTGCCTACATTATATAATGTTTTGCCCGTTATGTCGAATTCCCATTTTGAGAAATGCAAATTTTGCGCACACCGCGGGGGAACCGCGCAAAAAAGGAGCATTCTTTCGAATGCTCCTTTTTTCACATAAAGTTGGCGAAGATCGACGCGCCGACGACCGTGAGAAGGCCCGCCACGACGATGGACAGGCTGCTCATCGCGCCCTCGACCTCGCCGATCTCGAGCGCCTTGGCCGTGCCCAGCGCGTGCGCGGCCGAGCCAATGCTCACGCCCTTGGCGATGGGGTCGGTGATGCGGAAAAGCCTGCACACCGAAACTGCGATCACGTTGCCGAAAATGCCGGTGATGATGATCATGGCGACCGTCAGCGTCACGTAGCCGCCGAGCTCTTCGGAAACGCCCATGCCGATGGCCGTCGTGATGGACTTAGGCAGAAGCGTCACGTATTCCTCGTGTGTAAGATGAAAGAGCTTGCTCATCACAAACACGCTGCAAAGCGTCGTGATGACGCCGGAGAGAATACCGGCGAAGATGGCCTTCCAGTTGCTCTTCAGAAGCGATAGCTTTTCATAAAGCGGCACGGCGAGGCACACGGTCGCGGGCGTGAGCAGGTAGCTCAAATACTTCGCGCCCTCGTAGAACGTGTCGTAGCTGATGTGCGCCGTCAAAAGCACCGCAATGGTCAGCACCACCGAGATGAGCAGCGGGTTGAAGAGTGCGAACTTGAACTTTTTTTGCAGCAGCACGCCGATGCCGTAGGCAGCAAGACTGACAGAGACGCCGAAAAAGACGGACTGTTCAAAAAATGTCATTTCTTCTCCGCCCCCTTCTTGCCCTTTTTGAGTACCGCCTGCGTCACAAGGCCGGACACGGCCATAACGACGATCGTTGTCACCGCGGCAATGATGAGATAGGCGACAAGATTCGCCTGAATGACGTCCCACGAAGCCATCAGCCCCACGGCGGGCGGAATGAACATGATGGGCATGATCTCGATGAGAAAGAGCGCCGTATCGCGCACGTCCTCCAGACGGAAGACGCGCAGCTGCAGGCACAGGAACATCAGCACCAGCCCGTAGATGCTGGCGGGCACGGGGAGGGGGAGCAGGTAGTTGAGCACTTCTCCGGCAAAGGAAATGAGGAGAATGATGCCGAATTGCTTGACGTATTTCATAGGCGGCCTCTTTCGGGAAAAATAGAACTTGATTATAGGCGCGGCGGGGAGGAATGTCAATGCGCCGCGCGGCTTTTCTCTCAAATGAAAAGAGACCGCCCTGCGGGGCGGCCTCTTCCTGTTGATTCCGTATAGCTCACACGCCGCTTGCGCCGTAGTTGGAGAGCACGCGGGCGGAGGGGTCCTTGACGTCGCAGCCCTCCCAGTCCTTGTTCGGCATCCAGAAGTCCTTGACCATCTCGGCCTGCCCGGGGTAATACTTCTCGAACAGCTCGCGGTAGAGCAGGCTCTCCTTTGTGAACGGAGTCGCAAAGGAATACTGCTTCCGCTTTTCCTCGTACTCCTCGTCGGTGTACAGGCTCTCGGCGTATTCCTTGAGGTCGTCCACCATCGAGTGGCCGACGGCGTCGGAGAAGGCGGCTTTCTGCCGCCAGAGGATGTCCTCGGGCAGGATGCGGTCGGCGGCGAACGCCTCGCGCAGCAGGTACTTGCCCATGTGGTAGCTGTTGACCTTGAGCTTTGGATCAATGCTCATCACATATTTGACAAAATCGAGGTCGCCGAACGGCACGCGCGCCTCGATGGAGTTGACCGCGATGCAGCGGTCGGCGCGGAGCACGTCGTACATATACAGCTTGTCCACGCGCTTTTTCGCCTCCTGCTGGAAGGCCTCGGGCGAGGGCGCGAAGTCCGTGTACTTGTAGCCGAACAGCTCGTCGGAGATCTCGCCCGTCATAAGCACGCGCACGTCGGTCTGCTCGTGGATGGCCTTGCAGCACAGGTACATACCCATGCTCGCGCGGATGGTGGTGATGTCGTAGGTGCCGAGCATGGCAACGACCTCTTCGAGCGAGGCGAGCACCTGCTCGCGCGTCATGATGACCTCGGTGTGCTCGGCGCCGATGAAGTCGGCGACTTCACGGGCGTACTTGAGGTCGATGGGGTCAAGGTCCATGCCGATGGCAAAGGTGCGGATCCTCTTGCCGAGGAGCTTGGCGGAGATGGCGCAGACAAGGCTGGAATCCAGACCGCCGGAGAGCAGGAAGCCGAGCGGCGCGTCGGCGTCGAGCCGCTTTTCCACGCCCGCGATGAGCTTCTCACGGATCTTTTTGCATACAGTGTCCAGATCGTCCCTGGAGTATTCCGTCACCGTGGTGAGGTCGGCGTAGCGGACGAATTTGCCGTCGGCGTAGTAGTGGCCCGGCGGGAAGGGCATGATGCGCTCGCACAGACCGACGAGGTTCTTCGCCTCGCTGGCGAAGAGGATGCCGCCGTCGGCGAGATAGCCGTAGAAGAGCGGGCGGATGCCGATGGGGTCGCGCGCGGCGACGAGACGGTCGGCCTTGGCGTCATAAATGATCATGGCAAACTCGGCATCGAGCTTGGCGAACATCTCCACGCCGTACTCGCGGTAGAGGGGGAGAATGAGCTCGCAGTCGGACTCGGACGCGAAGGTGTAGCCCTTGGCCTCCAGCTCCTTTTTGAGCGGACGGAAGCCGTACAGCTCGCCGTTGCAAACCGCCATGTCGCCGCCGAGGTGGAAGGGCTGCATCCCCTCCTCGTGCAGGCCCATGATGGCAAGACGGTGGAAGCCGAGCATACCGCGGCCGGCCTTTTCCATTCGGCTCATGTCGGGACCGCGGGAAATGGTGCGGTCAAAGTAAGGACGGATCTCCTGCTCCGTCAGGGTGGGGGAATCAAAACCGATGATAGCGCACATAAAAAGCACCTCCAGATAAAATAAAGCAGCGACGTCCTGTAAATTTTAGGACGAATCGCTGCGTATCCGTGGTGCCACCTAATTTGCCGATCCAAGGACCGGCCCCTTTGCGGGGTTCCAACAAACCCCTGTGCCT
>ERZ826016.1401-NODE-1401-length-22774-cov-20.162903_pt1 | contig 22774 bp, 17 predicted proteins | sample MGYA00519872_ERZ826016 | MGnify/ENA primary metagenome ERZ826016 (study PRJEB31778, sample SAMEA3449218) | human gut metagenome | biome: human gut; feature: human-associated habitat; material: faeces | place: United Kingdom | collected 2010/2012 ... | reverse complement strand
AATTAAAGTTAACAATTAGTTGAAAAGCACGGGCCGGGAGGCTCGTGCTTTTTTAATAATCATTTATCTTCTTGATGTATCTTCAAATAATCATAGGCTTTCCTAGCTAACTTATATCCCCAATATATTCCAAGTAACAGAAAGAATAAGTAAGACAATAATAAAGGAATATCTTTACTAATAAAGAAACGATATATAACCATCAAAAGAAAATACCCCCAAAAAAGACGATTTACTATTATATTTGAGTAATAATAAAATTTATATACCCAATTTTTATTTTTCATTTTTTTTCTTATTAAATATTCTACAACTCATCAATACTAATAGTAATATGAAAAAAACGATACCATAGTATTCATCTACCACTCCCAAATCCAAGTAATCATCAAAAAACATTTTCTTGACGGCAAAAATCAATGTTGCATATACTGCTATATTATTTATGTACTTCATTGAAATAAATTTAAAATTTGTTGCCACCATTCATTATTTTTCTCTGATTCTTGCGGCTTTACTTCTGGTTGTTGTGAAACTGTTTCTTGAGGTTGTGTACCTTCAACAACAGACTCAACTACTGCTGCCCCAGCTCCTATTGTAGTTACCCCTATTGCTACTCTTTATCTCCACCATCATTCGGATCTCTTTTAAGAGCAGGGTCTCCATTAGGCATAGTACCTGATACGTTAGTATCAATGCTTTTAGCGACATTTGCTTGCTCTTGATTTCGCTTATCTTTCTCATCTCTTTCCCGTTTCCGCTGATTATTGTATTCTGGAGAAGCTGCTACATCTTGATTTGCAATACTTTCAATTCCTTCAAGCAATGACTACTGTACCCGATTATTTCCCTGATGGCCTTTCAGATAATAATGATAAGTAGGCGTTGTTCCACTTAGAGTTACATGCCCCTCTTCAGTAAGAATCTTACTAAAAGTTCCATTCTCATAGATTACATTACCACAATAATCTGCGGTATGAGTTTGAGAAATCCGGCTACCAGTCAAATCCTTTATCTGCCCTATTGGAACAGAAATACCGGCGATAGCCGTCTTATGAGTAACTCGTCATTTCACACCTTCAGAACTATATAAATAATCAATACGATGACCACTTGTAAGCTGCAGAGCACTTGGCAAATTATAGGAGTTTCTTATTATAATCTTTGTCATTAGCATGGCATCTATCCACCTATTTAATGCTTACCCATATTACCACCCACCATAAATATCGCCCGCTTTGACCGTTTCTCCATTAACAATTACATCAAATAGCTTTGTATCAATACTTATAAATGTATATGGAATCTTCCACTTGTTCTCTTGAAAATAAGTGTTTGAGAAAATACTATCAGATACTATATCTATATTAAATTCCTTTTTTCCCATTTCCAGTATCGTGGTCTGTGAATTGATATATATATTTACGGTATCCACAATAACCTGCAAATATTCACCTGTCCTAATTTCAAAATAATCTTTACTTATATCAAATGATAGCGAATCAAAAGCAAAAAGTATTTTAAACTTACCACCCCGATATTTTATTGCTTTTGCATAGACATCTTTTTGAGGCAACTTAAATATACAGCTACTTTCTTTTGGAGTTTCTATGCAAGAAAGAAGGAGTACTATTGTTAATATATAAAGAAAAGCTTTCATATTCAATCAAATATAAATGTTATTGTTTTAAGGGTCCATCGCAAGGTTTTGAGTGGATTGTCTATTGAACTTTTTAAGCCATCATTCCAACCTCTATATTGTGCATTTTGAGACGAGTATCCTTCTGAAGTATTATACCCCTTCTGATTAGATTCAAGTTTATCAAATTGCCTTCTTGCCCATTCCCATTTAATTTGTAAATGTCCTGCTATATATCCAGCTGCATAATTACCGATATCTCTTGCCGATGAGAATATCATTTCTCCATTTTTACTCTTTATTGGCATACCACGATAAAAATATGTAGGGTTATTATAGCTAATATCTCCCTTTTTAGTGCCTTCTCTTTTAAAATCATACTTTTTACCACCAACGCCAAATGTCATATACTCTATAATTGAAGGTTCTTCCTTATTAAAGGATTCCAAAAAAATCTTTCCGCTATCATCATTAGGATCAATAATACTTCCAATAGCCCACTCTCCTTCTCCTTCCCTAGCATCACTATTGTAGAATGAAGTCATCAAATCCGTCTTACCAATTGATCCATCACGTACAAGTTGCCCATCTAAAATTTTATATATATATATATTTCTATCTTCATCTTTCAAATCTCCGCCTACTATACGATAAGTACCATCAGAGTTATTTATTACCCAAGTACTTTTTCCGTCCGGATCTATTATATTTACCGGATTATTCTGACAAAATCCATACAAACTTATTGAATAATACTTCTCCGCCAGAGGATCCATTGTCATAAACCTCCCCAACGAACTATCATACATCCTCGCCCCATAATCATACCAATTCATCCCATGCATCCTATCCAATTCCTTCCCATTATATTTGTAAGCCTGATTGCTCGTAGCCGTTCCTTCGCCAAACAGACCACCGAAAGGATAATAATGATTGACCTGCTCAACCGTTCCTGCCTGATTGATTACAACCCGGTTATTACCCTGATGATCTTTCAGATAATAATGATAAGTAGGCGTTGTTCCACTTAAAGTTACATACCCTCCTTCAATAAGAATCTTGCTAAGACTTCCATTTTCATAGATCACATTACCGCAATAATCAGTTGTAGAGGTTTGAGATATCTGGCTACTCGTCAGATCCTTTATCTGTCCCATTGGAACAGAAATATTAGCGATAGCCGTCTTATGAGTTACCCGTCGTTTCATACCATCAGAACTATATAAATAATCAGCACGATTACCATTCGTAAACTGCAACGCACTTGGCAAATTTAAACTATTATATTGAATCTTAGCGATTTTCTTATTATAATCTTGCACCAAATTACCATTTGCATCGAACTTATACTCCTGAATGGAACTTTTATTGCCATCAACAAAATTGAATGCACCACTATAAAGAGGATCAGTAGCTACATCGCTCACATTATTAAACTGATTACCGACGTAAGTGATGGACAAATCATCAATCTTACCATAGGCATTACTGCTGACTTTACCATAACGCTGCAATCCCCTGATATTACCATTGAGATCATAATCTGTCACATTCTCCGAAAAGTTTTTCCCTGCAGGAGGAGTAATATTTACCCCCTCACCATAGGTAGCATTACGCATACGATCTAGATTATCATAAGTAAATTTATAACCATAAATTCCATCATCTCCACTTTTCCAAGTCATGCTACTAATGTTTCCATTATAGCATGCAACTCCATTACCTACATTATAATAGAGATTTTGGGTAAACTTCGTACTCTTGATTTCTGTCAGCCAGTCACGAATATTATAAGCATATGTAAGCTTATTAGCAGGTGCTCCATGCGAGGATTTGGTCAACAAACGCCCCAAATCATCATAAGTGTTTGAGGTCAGTGTTATTGTATTCCCATTCAAGACATATTGTATTTTAATAACACGCTCTGCATGATCGTACATGTAAGTATACAATTCCGTTTGTGTGTTTTTTCCACTTGCTGTATGAATATGCTGAACAGTTAGAGGTTTCCCTGTGAAGGTATAAGCCGTATTAAAAGTCTCATACCCACCCATATGATTGCTTGACACGGATTTTACCACCCGTCCTTTTATATCATAATAATTAGCTGAATAAAGTTTCGTTCCACTTCCCAAGACATTGGTAATACTACCAGTTTGATGACCTTTAGCATCAACCAAGGCAGCAGGAAAATAGGAAACATTAGTGAATCCAGTCAATGAACGGAAATCATAATTATCGTAATAATTCACTTGATGTGCAATAGGAGTTGTTAATACAAAACTGGAGGAATACCCACTATTATCTAGTCCACCATTACTCGTTACTTGGGTACAAGTAACAGTGGATGAGGATGCCGAAGCTGTATTCGCATTATTACATACGCCTGTCACCGTCAACCGCAGGAATTTATCATAAAGATAAAATGTCCATTGGCCTAATGCTCTTTGATTGCCATCCTGAGAAAAAACCAATTTATCTGTCATGTCATATACATACTTTATTGCCTCAGTTCCAGGCTGCTTTTTCTCTACACAGCGATTACGCTCATCATATTTGTATTGGAATGCATACAAAAAAAGATTTTTATTATCCTGATACATCGGCTGAAGTACAAAAGACAAATTACCATAATCATCATATACATAATAAGTGTCATGCGGCACATTATCTTTCATCTTCCGCGTCAGAATCACACGTCCAAGTTCATCGATAAAAACATAACCTATATTATCATCTTCATCAATTGTTTTAGTAACATATAACCGAGAAGATGCATAATTACCATTATTGACCAAACTACCCGAACTATTTACAGAGTAATTGATGCAATTAAGGGGAGAGGCAGTGGTATTAACCAGATATTCTGTTGTGACAGAATGTCCGCTATACCAGGCTACTCCCGGACCATATTGTTGAACCTTGCGATTTAACGGAGAAAATTCATAGACCGATTGATGATAAGGTCGTGAATCATTATTGTAATTGCCAGGGGCATTGCTTATAAAATCAATAGAAGCTACATAATCAGATGTAGAAACCACAGGCAACCAACTTTTACTTTCCCGTCCCATTTCATCAAACTCTTGCAAAGAAACCAGATTCTGATTTGAAGGGGTGATTCCTTTAAAAACTGTTTGAAAGGGACGACCTAAACCATCATAATAAACAATTAAATCCATATAGGAACTACCTGTTTCATTAAGCATTGTACGAGTACGAATGTAATTTCGCGTAGACACTTGTCCTGCTATCGGATTTGAAAGCCAAAACAACACTAGTAAATAAAAATATCTCATAACTGATGTTTCTAAAAATTAATATACTGAATTTTCTAAATCTATCTCAAAAGAGAAAGTCATGACCTCTCCTACTTCCGGCATTCTGTCCACATTGGAATTTTTAAGCTTTATATGCAAAAAACCAAAAGTGTCTATCCAAAAAATCCAAGAATTTCCATGACCGCCATTTTTAGTCGTTCGATCATCAATGAACTCCACATATTTTATAAAAGATGGTAACATGGTTCCTTGAATTTTTCCAATAATAACTCCTTCATTGTACCAATAGTAATCGTTACTTCCTACCTCTACCCATGATAATGCAAGATATTGAATATATATTTTTTCTTGCTCATAATAACCACTAAATGTATATAAGTCATATCTACTTCGGGGATTATCACTAAAAATAGGCTCGAAATCATATATTCCATACGGTATACATCCACATTGCTCATCAGCCAATCGCACTGCTTCATCCTGAAACTTTAATCGAGCCTTATTATCCGCATCCTCCTGTGAAACACTTGAAAAGATCAATCCTTCCTCCACCGGATAATGAATATAAGCCGGTGATGATGTATATCCCTCTGGGCATTGCTTGCTCACACTTATTGTCAGACTATTGTTAAAATAAATATCCTGTATGGACTGTGAAGTATGATTATAAGTAAAATTCTGAACAACCTTTTGATCATTATCTTTTATGCAATTCAGTCTCTCATTACCATCATATTCATAGTTGTATTTTTCTTTTTTTTCATCTACTCTATACTTTAGCTTACCATTGAGAAAATAATCAAAGGATGATATGTGGGCATTAGGCAAACTCGTCCTCAAACTTTCAATATCACTTTCCCAGTTATTACTAAGCATCCCTCCCTGTATAGAAGTGTAAGTCAGGATACTGCTGATTTGGGATATTGATGCATTCCTGATAATAGCCTTCAACTTACTGGCATTTGTATCCCACAGATAAGATTCGATTAATCCCGTATTATATGTTCTTTCAATAAGATTATTTCCAACGCCATACTTATTGAAGTACCTCAACACTTCAGAATTATCTTTATGTATATCCTTTAAAGAATTGAGTACTATAGCACTTCCAAAATAACTATAAGTATAGGAAATACCTTTTTGAAAAAGATTGTTTAAATAACTTTTTTCTTCAATCGGAAAAGAAAGCATATTTCTATTGACCATATCCTTCAGCAAAGCAGAAGGATTGATATTAGAGTAAGCATATTTTACAATATTTCCCAAACTTTGTCCACTGCTGTTTTTTATTGTCGTCTTAAATATCTGACCATAATCATCGTATTCAAATGTTCGTTCTGAAACCAATGCCTGAGAAGAAGACAAATCAGCATCATACCCGAAAAACAGATTAGAATCTTTAGTATATGTGACTTCATATATGGAAGTTGGTTTACAATAATACGTATAAAGATAATAGCAAACAGCTCTTTCTCCATATTGAGTGCTTTTAGCAATATCATACAACATAAACCGTTTATTGTAATAAGGATCTATAGTTCTTACGAAATTAGATGCATCCTTCTTCAAATTGCTATAAAAAATATGCTTACTTTTGACAATTTTACCATCTGGATTACAATAGTATTCATCAAGTAATTTCCCCCTTTCATGCGAACGTATAGAATATGGTATATATCCTTCCCAAATAGTTCCTCTTAAAGGACTATCATCTAAAATTCCAGTGCTGGTTTTACCCAACCGAACAATAGCACGTTCAGTACTAAAAACGTGACACTTAAACGATCCATCTTCATATTTCTCAGTCACATGACTATACTTTATATGGTTACCATTATCAAATAAGGCAGAATTATCTCCTAACGAATATAGTCCGGTAGAATATACAATGCCACTTGACAAAGAACTGTTTGGTAATTTATACTCATAGTCCACCACATCGTAATGCCCTAAATTATCTACATTTAGAATTCTCTTTATCCTTAGTCCACCAGCAAGCACTGGTTTTCCGAATGAATCGCTTGCATATTCAAGAGCGGGATTAAAAGTATTCTCGTATTTAACTACATAATTATAATCATGATTCTCATAAACAAATATAGTATATCCTCCCAACGGATATTTTATTTTGCTTAACATTCCAAATTTGGCTCTTTCTTGTATTGGGGCTTTTGCAGAACTCACATTCATGTCCCATAAGAATTTCAAGTTAGAAAATCCCCAATGATCTGAATATTCCGAAAGGTATTCAAATTCTTTTCTATTCATATAATCTAAAGATGGGTGATACTCAAATGAGTACACTTCTTCCTTGGATTGAGATGGATAACTAAATGAAAGAGAATCTAAACGAAGACGATATTTCGGATTCTCTCTAAAATGCAATGTAACATCTTTAGATTTTACACCAGAATAGAAGAAACTTATACTATCCAGCTTTAGCCAAATAAAACGTTCTTTGAAAACTGATGGATTTATTTTACCCTTATCATCAGGATTCCTTTGAAAATAGGGTATATTAAGAACCGCATCAAATCCCAGAAAAGAATAAGGAATAGGACTAGGAGACAACGGATGATTCAGATAGAAATCTGTATATGTAGTTTCAAAATAAGAAAGTTCATTACTCTTAGATGTAGTTAATTGAATTTTCAAATTTAAGGAGGGACATTCTATTTCTTTTAAATATACAGGCGAAGTAATAGAGCCTGTTATACAATTCACGTACTCATTGGTCACTCCATCTGCTGCAAATCTTCCTGTATAAATATAATTATGCGACTCTTCTCCACCCCAGACATTATTTCTAGCAATAACGCTTGTAGGCTTATCAATGAAAGTAAAACTTGATTGGTAAGGTCCCCGTTCATATTTGAAATAAACATGTTCATCTTTAGGTGTAATAATCTCACGAAGATGCCAACTGGTAGAAGTCCACCCATTTTTATAACTATATCCAGGAGGAATCATTGGGGAAGAAAATTCAACAGCATTCTCTCCTCCAAAAATATACTGTATTCCTTTCTCGTCAACAATAGTAAACTTAAAAAAAGTAGGCAAAGTGCCTGTTGCTATCTCAGAGTTAAATGACATATCATTATCATCGAAAATAATTTTTAAAGGATGATCGCACTGTACTTTCCAAACACCTTCATGATTTAGGAAAAACTTACCTGAGTATCCCAAAAAATTAAAAGAAAAAATATCAGGCGATTTATCCAACATATCATATCTATATCCTGGATAGATAGAGGGATATGATTCTATATCTTTTACTTCTGCCCATGTATCTTCATTTAAAATATTGTGGCATAAATAGAAACCAATTCCTCCATATACTTCAAAATAATCATTTAAAGATTGTTGCTCATCTCTTACAAACTTCACTTCTCTTGTAATCACTCCACCAGCATTCAAGTTCCACCCCAATCCAACCCATGAAGGATGTACTTCGGGCTTGAATCCCGTAGGAGTATTTGCAAGTGTAATCGGAATATTTATGTAATCTAGTGCAATATTATATATTGGAACTTCTATTTGAGGTGTTCCTGAAAAAAAAGAGACTGAAGTCTTAGAGTACTTATTAAATTCTGCCACATTGGGAGTTGGCATATTTTTTAAATCAACTACAAAATTGTTGAGAACATTTTGTGAATTACCAATATGCACTATTACAAATAACACAAATATAATTATAATACGCTTATTCATTATATTAATAATATTAAGGTTTTAAAAATTTTTCTCCATATACTTCTTTTCCTACCGCTATTCGCAATAGATATTCACCTTTTGGATAACTTTTCATAGGAATTTTTTCGACATAATCACCAACAGCTTGATTAGCATGCTGAGTAGCTGTCAATTGTCGTCCTTGAAGATCATAAAGAATTAACCATACTTCGCCAGATTGTTTTAATCTATAGTTAAAATATATGTTTCCATCATTTTCTATTCTAAAATTGTAATTAATAGCAGCATTCTCTCTTTCATTCCTATCATTTTTATCAATAGACTCCCATTTACGTTCATCACTTGCCAAATCACGTCTCTTTTGATTATCGGTATCATACGGCAAGTCATAATATTGTTCCTCAGGTAAATATACAAAAGAAGCAGTGAAATGCTCATAAGCATTACCAAACTTGTAAACCGTGCTCTTCACTGTTTCAAAAACAGGATAACGATAGCCATCGGCATACCAACGCCAAGTTTCTGTTTCCAAACGAATGGAATCATTAGTTAATAAGTACTCAATGCTGTCACGATTTAAAACATAAGGAATGGTATCTATCTGCAAAGAATCCGGCATAGCTACTTTGGGAATCATTCTTTGATATATGCGCTTATGAGTATAAGTACGTAGAACCTTCCGCAAAGTATCACCACCCGGCAATATTAATACACCAGAAGCATCAGCCGTCACTGTACTCTTACCACGCAACCAAACCTCCAATCTTTCGCAATAATTGCCCATTCCATCGAAATAATCAGTCACCACTCTACCTTGAAAGACAGGAAAAATTAAGAGCAACTCTGGCTTTTGGTAAGCAATAAAAGTGGTAGGGTTCTCATAGCCCAAGCAAAAAAGAGAATCACCGGAAGTACGGTAATAATACATAGTGCGGTGTTCTGTGCCAATAACAGTATCAGTACCTTGCGACACATACTTCAGTTCATAATTAGCATCCCGGAGTCCCAGTCCGCCAAAATCCCAAACTCTTTGTACGCCATTCTCTCCCGGTTCGCAAGCAGTAACCATACGTTTCATAAGGCGATCACCACCTCGAGGTTGATTACAATCAGCGGATAAAGATTGTGCTTGAAGAAAAAGAGATAAAAAGCATCCTAAAAGGAAAAATAACAGTTCCTTCATATTCTTTACGTATTAGTGATAAATAAAATGTTGATAATGCTATGAAGTTAGGAAATAAAAAGCAAATAAGAAAATAAAGATGATAATATTTTTTACTTTTACACAGCTAACAATCAAACGATTACCAAAACAACAATAACATTATTGAAGATAAATGACCAAACATTAGTAATTAGCCCGAAATTCTAGTTTTATTCCATACCGTATTCACTGTGCCCTCCTTATGCCCAGCTCACACTCAACTTCCTGCCCACATTTTAAGTAGTGTCCGCTCGTGAGCGGACACTACTTAAAATGAACAGATAGCTGAAAGAAAAAACTATTGATTATCAGTATATTATTATTTTAATACAGTAATTGATTCATATGTAGGCGAAAGCGTTCGAAACAAAAAAGATTAACCGAAACACAACTTTTTCAATCGGCCACAACGTCTAAAAAGATTATGAAAACTACAAGTTTATTTAAAGCAGTCGCATTGGTAGCTATTATGGTAGCAAGTGTTCTCAACTCCGAAGTGAAAGCTCAGGACGGTTTCATAACGAATCAAGTGATGAACGGCGAATTAGTCGCATCCAAAACTATCTTCAAGCAAGAAGGCTCTTATCTGCAACGCCACATGCAATACACTTTTACTTATGACGACCAAAACCGTCTGATTAGCAAAGAAGCATCCAAATGGGATGGTGTAAAAGATGCGTGGGTGCCCTATTTCAAGATGACTTACCAGTACAGCGATAATGAAATAACCATGAATTACGCACGCTGGAACGAATCTCACAAAGCTTATGATGAAGCCGTTCAGAAAAGCACATACGAACTGAATGACGCAAATATGCCGACAGCTTACAAAGCCTACAAGCAAGACAACAAAAACAAATCAGATTGGACTCTGGTTAACCACAAGCAGATGGACTTCACGACCAATCTATTAGCAATTGCAAAGTAATAAATATAGAAATTAAAGTTAACAATTAGTTGAAAAGCACGGGCCGGGAGGCTCGTGCTTTTTTAGTTATCCGATTACAAAACAGCTATAAAGCACCTAATACCATTATATTGAATGCTACTGTTACTGAAGCCCAACTTCTGTTGAGCTATCAGTATCAGATAAACAAAGTTAAGGTTCCGGTTATTAATTACTAAATCTACAATAAATCTTTATGTCAATACAAATCTTAAATCTGATAATGGGTATACCTCCGGCACATAATGCTTATTCACTATGACAGAAGGGGTTTTACTTATCTTTTGTTCCCGACAATATATCTGTTGTTTTGTCCACACATCACGTACCTCAGCCGTTATACTATATATACCCGCGTCTTCCATGTGCCTGGTTTCATACCACTCCCCCAAAAGCTCTATTGCCCTATCCCAACCGACAAGGTAATAAGCCGCAATAATAACCTGGGCAATTTCCTCACCCAACCTATCATTTGGAAATGTTACCAATACTAATGACACGGGAACACTTGAAGCAATTTCTACTATATGACGATGAACACTTGCACAATTCTTGCAATTGGGATTAGTCACTATCATCAATTCATTACTACCTTCTTTTTGATTATGCAATGCAATATCCCGACTTACCATTTTCCCGATCTGAGGTTTTAATGCCAACAATGTTTGAAAAGTTTCCGGGTTAAGCAGGCTGCCAAAATATTTCTTTAAAATAATCCTTTCCTTTTCTCCGGTTTGTATGGCTCTTAACTGTAGTTCAAAAATCAAACAGATATACCCTATGACCACAAATGCGAAAAGTGAGGATAATGACAGCTCCATTACAAAATCATTTTTCAATATATAAAGAGCTACCGCACTACCCCATACTGCAAAATCAGCCAATACACAAAGCATGCAGGCTTTACGCAAAATAAAAATCTGATAAATAATAGAGTATAAAGAAAGCGTCACGGCTACAGCACAACATACAACAGAAATTATATAAAAATCATCCTGCCGGATAAGCGAGAATAGATAAAGAGGCGCAAAGTATAGCAGAGATAATTCCCCTAACCCTAACCCTGCTATACTTGCCCCTTTAGAGTGAAACACTTCATTGCAATTCACTACCTTACCGATATTACAGAATCGCTCCATGAACTCCCCGTTCACCCGCTCTTTGTAGAGGATGGCGACAGATACGAGTATTCCAAAAACCAATGCAGATAAATAGAACATAAAGGCAAGCGACCGACCCTGACAAAATGCAGTCTGGAGTCCCAATATCAGGACAAAGAGCAAAGCAATAATGAATCTATAACGCAATAAATAAAATACGATATTTCTCATTATATAAAATTGCTCGTTCGGTGTTGCTTCAGTAGGTTCTCCCAATAGGACTGTACCTGTCCAATGCTGTAGAAACTTGTCTACCTTTACATGCTGTTTTCCACCCTCTCCATTGATAAATTCTACGATGAAACCGTCCTTTTTCGTCACAACACAAAAAGATTTTTTGTCCACCTCAAGCATTGTGATAAAAGGAGTTTCCAGTTTTGAAAAGTAATCATGTGACAGGAGCCGAAATACCTCATTTTTTATATGAAGCGCATCCAGTGCATTACTGACGCCGCGCATACTGTCTCCCAACGGAGTACTAAGCAGGCGATGTACAGTATCTCTACTTACTCTCACGGACAATGTCCGCAGATATTGATAAAGTACGACACTGATGTTATCAGCCCCGGTCATGATTACCTTCGTTTATTTATCAGGATATTATAAAGAAAAAGTGCCTTCAAAGGAGGTTCCGTCAGAAATAACCTCTATTATATATTCTCCACTATCTTCTCCGTTCAAATCAATAGAAAAGTTTGTAGGACTAAGAAGCGTCTTCGAACAAACAGTTTTCCCTGTAGTTTCATTAATAACATTGATTGCAACAGTAGGGAATACTGTTGCAAAATAAACAGTTACTTCTCCATTATCCAAGTAAGCATACACCGGTTGGGAAACAACACTACGAGTTTTGGGAGCATCTTCCGGACTGGTAGATTCAGCCTGATCACTTATATCTCTGTCACCACTTTTTTGTACAAACACAATCTCCTTAACCCCAAAGCCCAATTGTGCTTTTACTGAGCTACCTAAAACCAAGAATAGAAATAAAATAGATAATACTCTTTTCATAATGCATAACTTTTTTGTTTGATGCCGCTAAACTACAAAAGTCCATGCAAAAAGAGTGTGTCACAAGTGTGCCATCCCTATATTTCGCGCAAGATTTCTTTAAATTCACTGTTCTGTTCAACACCGATCCGTTCACATAAAGCATTCTTTTTCCGATAAAGTGTTCTTCTGGAAAGATGCATCAAATATGCCAAATGAGCAAATGGAAAATCTGTCAAACTTAAACATACTAAATAGAGTTCCTCTTTGGATAATTGATACTTGACATGAAAACGTGAAATGGCATTATTCCACTGGGAGTCCATGCTGACAATTAATTCCTGCCATTCCTGATCGCTTATTTCTTTATCTGATGCATCTTTATCCAGATGATCTTTTATAATTGCCTGCATTTTTGCATAAAGTGGTGAATGTAGGAAGGCCTCTTTTACCAAAGCTTTTCTCCTTAAAACCATTTCATCCAGTTCTACCCGTATTTTTTCCCTTTGCTCTTCATCAATCCGGCAAGAAGCTAACTCTTTCCTTAGATTTTCAATTTCCAGATCTCGTTGGGTAATCTCTTTCTGTAGACAAGCATAATGTTGACTTAAGTCTTGGTTTACCTTCTCTAATTGCTGATTATTCTTTTGCAGCAAATCATTTTTTCCTCGATATTGTTTATTTTTTCTATAAAGAAGAAAAACAATCATAATGATTATGATCGTTACTGGTATAAAAATACACAAATATATATTTAAGCGCCCTTTATAGTATAACTGGTGAAGCATTAGTTGTGCATCAGTCTCAGCTTCAACTATCTTATCAGTAACTATATTCCGACGAAATTGATATAAACTGTCTTTATATGTAGAGCTATACCTCTCCAATTGCATAGAAAGAGCAGCATTTCCTTGAATCATTGCTATATCAGCTAAACGCATATAGGCATCTGCCCTTCTTCCATAGTCCTTACTTAACAGGCTTTTATTCAAATAGAAAGTTGCGGAATCATACTCTCCAATTTTATAGTAAGCATCTCCTAAAATAAGAAAAGCTCGATAGGCTCGTGCAGTATCCCTCCGCAAAGCAAGATTAAGTTTTCCATAATATAAAGCCTTACCATCTTGATCCATCTGATTATACAAACGACTTAATGTAGCTGAAATATCAGCTTTTATCTCATTATTTTCTATTCTGTCTGCCACCACAAAAGCGTCCAATAATTTTCGTTCAGCAACCGAAAAATAATCACTACCCTTCATAAAGGCAATAGAACCTTGTCTAGATAAGGCTTCTGCCCAAAGATCCGTATCCTTCAAATCTTGAGCTATATTCTCCATTAACTGATAGATAGAATCTGCTTTTTCCTTGAAATTCAGTATATAATAAATATAGCCTATATTATTGTATATCAAACCTAGTTGCCGTTTTTCTCCAGCCGCTTTTGTTAAAGGTGCGGCAATGAGGTATTCTCTAAATGCTTCTGTCTGTTTATTCATATCCCTATACACACATCCCCAATAGTAATGCGCACCTGCCTGCATTCTTGTATTTCCCACTTTATCATAATATGCAACAGCGTAACGTATCAACGAATCATCTACCTGCACAACATAATTTTTATCTCTTGCCTGTGTCAGCAACAGCGCATAATAGGCACTATCAGCCGGCGAGGTAAACTCCTGAGTAGAGATATTCTGCAAAACAGACAAGGCACTATCCGGCAGCGACCGCATAAGGGAATCTGCCCATATCAATTGCTTGTTATTGCTTTGCCGGGCTGTACATGCCAACAGCAAAAAAGCGACTAAAAAGAATATAATAGCTTTAGTTTTTCCCATCCTATAAGTCATCTACTGAGTCCTTAGTTGGACAAAGATAATGTTTTCCTGCCAAAGGCGTCAGATGTTAGAAGAAAGAATAGACTAAAATCAGAGAAAACAGCCAATCTTATCCTACGTCACCCCCTCCTTATGGCCGATTCTTATCTGATTCGCTATTTAGGATTCCCTGAATAAGTAATAATTCCATTTCATATCAAAATGTAAGAATAGTTCAGTAACAGTTTACTTCAAAACAAAGAGTTCAACTTTAACCCCGCCAACCGGGTTGTGAAATGGCTACACCCTTTCACCCGGATGGTGTAGCCCTAAGCATAAAAGGGTGTAGCCATCCGTGAGAAAGGGTGTAGCCATTACAGAAAACTGATTATTAACTATTTACAAGTCCACAAATTCCTAAAAATGAAAAAACAGACATTGCCGGAAAGATATCCGCACCTTGTTATAAATTACTTCATTGTATAAAAAAGTCGGTTAATTCTTCAGATATTGCAGCCGTTTTCCCCAGTCTTCCATAACTGCCTGACGCCACTTGTAGACAGTCTCGGCACCCTGAAGATCTCGCCAGAACAGTGCAGGGGCGCTCTTGTCAGTGTACCAGTTGGGACCTACCTCGTAGTCGGTGGCAGACTCGCGACCCGGCCACAGGTTTTCAATAGTTATGGCACCCTCCAGCACAGGGAAACCGGATATGCCGGAGGTAATGGTATAGGGGAGTGTGCCAGTGTAATATGTGGAGTGACGCACGGCATAATCACCACCTCCGAGGTGGAAGCCGTCCCACTTCTGCCGCCCTATGGTGAGAGTGAAGCAGGCCGAATCGGCGGGAATGTCGGGACGGTCAGGACCTTGGACATGAAACTCGATAATTGAATAGATGGGTACGGTGTCCGCAGCCGTGGTGAGCCGGTGGAAGACCGGTCGCGAACTGCGTGCGGTTGGTTCGAAGCTGCCTCCCCATGACTCGCCCTCAGGATCGTCTGGGTTGCCGTCTATCACATAGAGGAGAGCCGGCGTGTCGCCCATCTTGGGTGTGCCCTGGTAATAGTTGACAAAGTCTGCGCCAAGGTGTCCTGCACCCTTGATGTAGGTATCGTAATATCCGGCATTGTATTTATCTTTCACTTTATTCTGGGTGATAAAGCCCCGATAGGAAGCATTGTCTTCAATCATCCACAGATTGGGAAAATTTTCTACTATATAGGCGTAGCTGTTAGTACTCCATTTTTTGTTAGGCCCCCCAATCCAGTAGACACGGATTTTGCCAGCGATGTCTGGCGCGTCGTGAAGAGCTTGGGCCACATCGTCAAGTCCGCCCCAGACAGATATCCACAGCGGGCGTTCGTCCTGCCGACGCGCACATTCCACTATCCACCGGGAACCTTCGGTGGGAGTAAGAAAACCCCGATAAGGAGCCGCCCCCTTGCGCCCCTGTTTGGTTATGGCACGGAGTTCCGTGGGAGACATCAGCCCCTTAATATGTTTGGACAGTTTTGGAAGGTCCTTCTCGTAGAGGTCGATCATGCGGAGAATTTCTTCCCGGCTTCCCGAACCGTAAGAGGGGGAAGAGACAAGTCCCTCAAGGTCAAAACAGTCGGTATACATCAGCAGATGAGCCATCGACTGGTTGTCGTCGGGATCCGTTCCTCCGATGTCAGTACTAATGAGCACACGCGGTTTGACAAGGTCAGTAGCCTGAACCTTTGCTCCGATTGATCCAAAGATCAATATGGCAAGTAAAATCAATCTTTTCATAATAGTTTGCTAATTTAAGATTTATTCTGCAAATTTACGCTCGAAATTCAATTTAAACCACCCACAAATTCATAAAAACATGCCGGATTCCGAGATATTGAAAACTTTCGATGAAAAGCGTGGCGAGTTGAAACCCTACGGTCTGACGTGTGAAACCTGGCGCCCGCAGCTTATGCCGAAAATCGACCGCCATAACGAGATTGAGCTCAACTACATTCCCGAAGGAAGCATTACCTATTTTTTCCCTACAGGAAAAGTTACGGTTCCGCCTCGCAAAATGGCTCTGTTTTGGGGTCTTATACCCCACAAGATCATCAAAAGTGAGGCTGACGCACCCTATTTTGTGGTCACCATACCGTTCAACCTCTTTTTAAGCTGGAGATTACCTTCGGTCCTTGTCGATAGGATTCTCGGAGGGGAAGTTGTGGTTGAAGCCGTCGAGTCTGAGTGCGGACTCGGCAAGCCAATGTTTGAAAGGTGGGTTTCCGATATGGCCAGCAAGCAAAATCAGGAAGCGGTAAGCCTTGAGATTCAGGCCCGAATATTGCGGTTGACAAAAAACATGTCTGTATCCGAAGCCAAGTCCACTGCCATGCTTAATCCTGCCGACGCATCGATTTTGGAAAGGATTGTGAGCTATATTGCCCACAACTATGACCGTCCAATAAAGATTTCCGATATTGGGCGGACCGTGGGACTTCACCCCGATTACGCCAATGCCATTTTCAAGAAGGCCTTTGGCTGTACGCTAAGTCGTTACGTGGCAGAAGAGCGGATAGGCCACGTCAAACGCAAACTTATCCTGACAGACATGAGCATAACGCAGATAGCCTTTGACTGCGGATTCAATTCAATCAGCCGTTTCAACAGTACCTTTCTTGACATCTGCGGGCAGACTCCCCGGCACTATCGCGAACAGAACAAGTGAAATTATATCGGGCTTGCGTCAAGCCTTATAGAAGCCATACCCAAAGGCTATCATACCACTTAAATATGCACACTTAACATGATAACTACCATAGGATAATATATCTTCTCCCTATGATCATCCTTCTCAAAATGCTTCATTTTGCAATTCCCACAGAAGTGGTTCGGCAGCCTCACGGCTATGAGGCTCGTGCTCCACAATCGTGAAGCACAACCACCACAGCGGTGGCCACAACTAAAACAATGATTATCAACAAAATGCGCATGTATAGTTTTCGTAATGGACATAGGGGATTAACGTTTACAATCCCTGTTTAGGACGAACAAAACTGCGTGTAGGTAAATTTACCTACACGCAGTTTTAACTTACTTACACCACCGCTCTATCACCGATGAACAGGGAGGTGCAGCGCATGAGTGCAAGCGTGTAGGTAAAAGTATACCAAAAATCTTATGTACGCGCGCGAAGCAAATAAATCAAACCTCTTCTCCCTTCAGCGTTGCTGAACTGGCTTCTGTAATCTTCACCATTACAAAATCACCAATACGGTGCGTACCACGGTCGAACACCACGACACGGTTTTGCTCCGTACGTCCTACAAGCTGTTCGCGCGAACGCTTGGAAACTCCTTCCACCAGAACTTCATACGTCTTACCGATACAGCGGGCATTAGACTCGGCGGAGAGGCGGTTTTGCAGAGCAATAATCTCATTCAACCGACGTATCTTTACCTCTTCGGGTACATCATCCGGCAAATGCTTGGAAGCATAAGTACCCGGACGCTCAGAGTACTTAAACATAAAAGCTGAGTCGTAAGCACATTTCTCCATCAGAGAAAGGGAAAGCTGATGATCTTCTTCCGTTTCGGAATGGAAGCCTGAGAAGATATCTGTGGATAAACCACAATCGGGAACAATGCGATGGATAGCATCTACACGGTCCAGATACCATTCACGGGTATATTTACGATTCATCAGTTTCAGGATACGGGAACTTCCACTCTGTACAGGCAGGTGGATATGTTTGCACACGTTGGGAACCTGCGCAATGACTTCCAGCGTTTCGTCACTCATATCCTTGGGGTGCGAAGTAGTGAAACGGACACGCACACCCGGCGCAGCCTCAGCTACGGTGCGGAGCAGCATAGGGAAAGTTACAACTTCTCCGTCCGGTTTCTCAAAACGGTAAGAGTTGACATTCTGCCCCAGCAAAGTGACTTCTTTATAACCTTTCGCCACCAAGTCGGACACTTCATTAAGAATGCTTTCCACATCACGGCTGCGTTCCCGTCCACGGGTATAAGGAACAATGCAGTAGGTACAGAAGTTGTTACATCCACGCATAATGGATACAAACCCGGAAATGTGATTACCGCAGATACGCGAAGGGATAACATCCCGATAGGTCTCAGTGGTAGAAAGCTCTACATTGATAGCTTTCTCGCCCGCCTCCACAGCAGCAACCAAGTCAGGAAGAGTTAGATAAGCATCAGGACCTACCACCAGATCAACATGATGATTAGTGATCAGATCATCCTTTACCCGCTCGGCCATACATCCCAGTACTCCCACAATCAAATTGCGTTTCTTCTTTTTGAGCGAATAGAAAAATTCCAGACGATTGAGAATTTTCTGCTCGGCATTGTCACGAATGGAGCAAGTGTTCATAAACACTGCATCCGCTTCTTCCAGCGTATCAGCCGTTGAATATCCCGCCATCTGCATCACAGAGGCAATAACTTCACTGTCCGCCACATTCATCTGGCAGCCATAGGTTTCGATGAACAACTTCTTGTTGTCATCAGCAGTTGCGGATTTAAAGTCCGCTCCCGTCAGTTCATTCATATGTTATTCTTGTTAAATTCGTCTGCAAAGATACGGCTTCGCTTTCAATTCATCATAAAAATGAACTGAAATTCAAGGTAAACAAACTAAAATTCATCGAAAACCAGAGCAAGAAAACACAATTTGTTTGCTTTCGAAAGATGATAACTCATATTTTTTCATTTATTTTGTAACAAACCCCTTCCTTATCTCGTCTCCCTATTGAAAGTCCCTCAAAAAGCGCGAAACGAAGGGCTATAAGATATTAATATAAAATACTGAGTACAATAAAAGAAATACTTGTGATAGCTACAATCGCTCTTATTGCCCAATTGAGTTACGGACAACATGAAAGTGGACCCGTTATTCAAAAACTTCCGGACAGAGAGTGATATTACTTCCGTCAATATGGATACCATAGCAATGAAGCTTGCTTTATTCAAAAAGTCAATGGGAGTGGAAGGCAAAGAAATTTTAAGATTCAATGACTGTAAACAGAAGGAAAGTATGAAGAAAGATTTTACTGCCCTGATGAAGAAGGATTAGGAAGAACTGATGCGGATAAAAGACGAATATACAAAAGTAAATTTCTATATCAAATAGAATAAGGAATCTTATCAACGAAATGGTTATGATTGCAGATTCGACAGAAAATGATTTTAAGGTCATGCAACTATTGGGCAGTTTCACACTGAAAGAGATGCAGGAAATAAGGAAGCCAACCTTCAAAAAGTAGAGATTTTAGAAGCTAATTGTACGAATTAGTAAAATCCTATATCTAAAAAGATGATTATACTTTTAAGGATATAGTATTTAAGTATCCTACAAAGAGTTATTAGTCCCTTCTACTTTATTCGCCCCAATAAGGCAAAAACTTGTATTTCAAGGGATAAAATTGTAATTAATGTTAATAGAATAAACATTTTCCAGCTTATTCCTTGGTATTTTTAATTTTATTTTTCACTTTTGTGCAATGAAAGAAACATTAGATTTTTTCATAGTTAAGGTTTAGGTTAAAAAAATTAAGGGGAGCTGTGAAGCTGCCCTTTCTTTTTTCATATCAAAAAGTTAGCCTGAATCAGATATTATATTTACCTTTGGCGGACAACTATTTAGAAATGCAACATTATGGAAGATATTTTTAAGTTTCTCTTGCTAGCAGGTGTTATTATTGTAGGAATAGTCAAATCGATAAGAAAAACAGTTGATCATACAGAAGATAAACGTTCTGTCCCTCCTACGCAATCCACTGTTGAAACAGCTCCGGATACTGTTCCCTTGCCTGAGGCGTGGGGCAAAATATTCTCACCCAAAGATATCTTCCAACCGGCAACAACTCCGAAGAAATCTACTTCTCCTTCACAAAAACCAAAGAACCAGAAAAAGCATGTCGCACAGTTTGGCTCCGAAAATAACATTGCACAACAGAATGCTGAATCTCAATCGAGTCACCCGCATATTTCTTCACCTACCGTTTCTCTGGAACCCTCAGAAAACGAAGAGGACTTTGCTATCCACTCCATTGAAGAAGCACGACGTGCTATCATCTGGGGAGAAATCATGCAACGTAAGTATTAATGAGAAAGTAAGAACCTATAAAAGAAAATTGTAATCTAACACGAATTTATACTATTTATGTCATTCAATCTTATTTCAGCAGCAGAAGCTGCAAGCCTGATCAAACATGGCTACAACATCGGTTTGAGCGGATTTACTCCTGCAGGAACCGCTAAGGCTGTTACAGCCGAACTTGCAAAAATAGCTGAGGCAGAGCACGCAAAAGGTAATCCTTTTCAAGTTGGTATATTCACAGGAGCTTCCACAGGAGAATCATGTGACGGAGTGATGGCACGCGCCAAAGCAATTCGTTACCGAGCTCCTTACACAACGAATTCCGACTTCCGCAAAGCTGTAAACAACGGAGAGATTGCTTACAACGATATCCATTTGTCGCAAATGGCACAAGAAGTACGCTACGGTTTCATGGGCAAAGTAAATGTTGCCATCATCGAAGCTTGCGAACTGACTCCGGACGGTAAGATTTACCTGACCGCTGCCGGTGGTATCTCTCCTACTATTTGTCGTTTGGCAGACCAGATTATCGTTGAGTTGAACAGCGCACATAGCAAAGCTGGTATGGGATTGCACGACGTATACGAACCTCTGGACCCGCCTTACCGTCGCGAAATTCCTATCTACAAGCCAAGTGACCGTATCGGATTGCCTTATATTCAGGTAGACCCGAAAAAGATTATCGGCGTGGTAGAAACAAATAAGCCAGACGAAGCACGTTCTTTTGCTGCTGCCGATCCATTGACTGATAAAATCGGTCAAAATGTTGCCGACTTCCTTGCTGCGGACATGAAACGTGGAATTATTCCTGCAAGTTTCCTTCCTTTGCAATCAGGAGTAGGAAATATCGCTAACGCTGTACTCGGTGCATTGGGACGTGACAAAACAATTCCTCCATTCGAAATGTACACTGAAGTGATCCAGAACTCTGTAATCGGTTTGATTCGCGAAGGACGCATCAAGTTTGGTAGTGCTTGTTCTTTAACTGTTACCAATGATTGTCTGGAAGGTATTTATAACGATATGGATTTCTTCCGCGACAAATTGGTTCTCCGTCCGTCGGAAATCTCCAATAGTCCTGAAGTGGTTCGTCGCCTTGGCATTATTTCTATCAATACTGCTATTGAAGTAGACCTTTACGGTAATGTGAATTCTACTCATATCGGAGGAACGAAGATGATGAATGGTATTGGCGGCTCGGGAGACTTTACACGGAATGCTTATATTTCGATCTTCACCTGTCCGTCAGTTGCGAAGGAAGGAAAGATTAGTGCAATTGTTCCGATGGTTTCTCACCAGGATCACAGCGAGCATTCTGTAAATATTGTTATCACTGAACAAGGCGTTGCCGACCTACGCGGAAAGAGCCCGAAAGAACGTGCACAAGCTATCATCGAAAACTGTGCACATCCTGACTATAAACAATTGTTATGGGATTACCTCAAACTGGCAGGAGACAAAGCACAGACTCCACACGCTATTCAAGCAGCATTGGGTATGCATGCCGAACTTGCCAAGAGTGGTGATATGAAGAATACAGATTGGGCCGCTTATAACAAATAATTATAAAGTACAATCAACATATGCGATTACCGGAAGGTGACTAGGAACGAAGAAACTACTTCTTAGCACCTTCTTTTTTATGTCCAAACGGAGTAAATATAAAAACGTAAACATATAGAGACAAATAATTGTACTTTTCACATTTTTGAACTATTGCATGCCACCTCCCTATCGCGACATCATACTGTCTCGTCCCATAATCAATACTAGCCGATTCCATCCTTCTAATCCAACTCCTTACTATTATACTTGTAAGACTGAACATTATTCGTAGAAATAAAGGTACTTCCGAAAGGATAACATGCATTTGTCTTCTCCACATTACCATCCTTGTCTGCCACAACCCTTACATTCCCCTGATGATCCTTCAAATAGAAAT
>ERZ826016.1396-NODE-1396-length-22840-cov-17.529822_pt1 | contig 22840 bp, 23 predicted proteins | sample MGYA00519872_ERZ826016 | MGnify/ENA primary metagenome ERZ826016 (study PRJEB31778, sample SAMEA3449218) | human gut metagenome | biome: human gut; feature: human-associated habitat; material: faeces | place: United Kingdom | collected 2010/2012 ... | reverse complement strand
AATAAAAAATGAGACATAATAAGAAATTCAATCATTTAGGTCGTACTGCTTCTCATAGAAGTGCTATGTTATCTAACATGGCTTGCTCTTTGATCAAGCACAAAAGAATCACTACGACTGTAGCGAAGGCTAAGGCGTTGAAGAAATTTGTTGAGCCTTTGATGACTAAGTCTAAAGATGACACTACTAATTCACGTCGTGTTGTATTTAGCAACCTGCAAGATAAGGCTGCTGTTACTGAGTTGTTCAAGGAAATATCTGTGAAGATTGCAGATCGCCCGGGTGGATATACTCGTATTATCAAAACTGGTAAGAGACTTGGTGACAACGCTGAAATGTGTTTTATCGAATTAGTTGATTACGATGAAAACATGGCTAAGGAAAAAGTTGCTAAGAAAGCTACTCGTACTCGTCGTTCTAAGAAGAGTGTTGCTGCAACCGAAACTCCGGCTGTTGAAGCTCCTGCAACTGAAGAAGCTCCTAAAGCAGAATCTGCAGAATAATCTATTTATTCTATATACAGATGAAAGCCGTCCAAAAGTGGACGGCTTTTTTTATTAGTTAACTTATTCATACTAAAACAAATGAACAAACCGCGGCTACTGTTTGTTATTTCAATTGAAAAGGAGAATTATGTACCATAGAATCTTAATTAATTAAAACAAAAGGTACAAAGAACTCTATTATCTGTTATATTTGTAACATAGAAAGTTAATATGAAGAAGTTTATCCAGACATTGGTTTTTCTGCTGTTCACTTTATTTGTAGGTGGACTGACAGAATATGCTTTTTCTACGGAAGTAGAAGAGGTTATTGCGATGTCGGATTCTTCAATGAGTGAAGCTTATACTGATACTGGTAAGGTACATTGCTTTTCTGATCTCGAATTAGGAGAGTTTACGCAATCCCAGCATAGAATTAATTATTCACGTGTGCAGAGAACTGTATCTTTGGAAAACTCTGCATTTTTTAAGATGCTTATTAAAACCATGGCTGAACACACTACAACACTCGTTCAGCATTGGGGTAAGATATATGACTCACCGATAAACGGCATTTGCCAACCCCCCAGCAAATATTATATATTTGCACTTCGACGTATTATAGTATAATAGTTTGATATTTTAATAACAATTCCTTTAGCACGGAATGTCTTTTAAGACCATTCACGTGTATATCTATGTATTTTCATATATTATTAATTTATCAAAATATTATTATTATGGCTAATCAAACTGTACAGGCCACTATATTTACGGCTATGCATCCCGATATTGCAAAACGTACCAATGTTGGTAGTATGTTTATTTCTTTGGCAATGCTTGTAGTTGGCTTTGCTGCGTTCTTTTCTGCATTCCAACTTGACGATCAATCTTCAAGTTTAAGTATGTTGTTAATGGTCTTGGGCACTGCTCTTTTGTTAATGGGGGTATTCAGAGTATTCTGGAAATCTAAAGAAATGGTTTATCTTCCTACCGGCAGTGCAACCAAAGAACATTCGTTGTATTTTGATACAAGACATGCAGGCGATATTTCCGAACTGCTTAAAGCAGGTAAGTTTCCGGTTGATAATGTGATTAAGAGTGCCCACAGCGGAAACGTTCGTTTGGATGTTCTTTTATCGCAAGATTCAAGATTTGCTGCTGTGCAACTTTTCCAATTCGTTCCATATACTTACGATCCTGTGACTCCGGTATATTATTTTATCGGAGAACAGGCATCGGCTTTGTCTGCATACTTGCAAAAAAGTAGAATGAAATGATGGTATAATGATTCTTTGTTTTTAAATTAATGTATAGTAGAAAAGGCTTGTGAAAGTCGTAATTTATCTTTCAGACTTAACGTAAGTATGTATGGGGATTAGTCGTTTTCCACGACAATCCCCATTTTTTTCATTAAGAAACAAGCATTCATGTTCTGGGCAACCCCTTCTTTTAATAGATAAGAGAAAGTCAACTCGTTATTGGTTATATCTGCTTCGAAGCAATAGTTGCGTATATCTTCGGGGAACAGTTCCACAAGAGTTCCCAGCAGCAAGTCATGGGTAGCAATAATTCCGTTGGCATTCAGATTCATGAATTGTTTGATGAGTGCAAATGAACCTTTTTGCTTATCCATGGAGTTTGTACCTTTCAGTATCTCATCGAGAATGATAAATAATTCTTCGCCATTATTTAATTTGTCGATAATAAGTTTCAATCGTTTCAGTTCTGCAAAGAAATAGGATTCATTGTCCGTTAAGGAATCCGAAGTGCGTAAACTGGTAATGAGATGTGAAGGATATATTTCCATTTGTTTGCAGCAGACGGGCGCACCAATACAAGCAAGAAGATAGTTCACACCGATGGTGCGCAAATAAGTACTCTTCCCTGCCATATTTGCTCCGGTGATGATAACGAAGTAAGGGCGTTTATGAATATCGACATTATTCTTTATACATTTCTCCCTGTGCATAAGTGGGTGTCCCATATCCGTGGCGCGCAGTGTGAATGGTTGGGAATCAATAACGGGATAAGTATAATCGGGATGGTTATAAGCAAATGTGGCAAGAGAGCAAAGTGCATCTATTTTGCCAAGAATTTCCAACCAGTCAACAAGTAACGGACCATATTTCTGTTTCCATTGTTCGATGCGCATTACTTGGCGAAGTTGCCAGAACACGGAACCTTCGAGTATGATATATAAAATCTGGTTGTTCCTTAAATCCAATCTGTCCAACTCCTTCGAGAGTTCTTTTAAAACATCCGTTGCCCGCTTTCCTTCTGCACCGAGTTCGTTTTTCAGTTGATACAGCAAAGGAGATTTCATTTTCTGTTCGTCCACTAAGCTGATAAGTTTGGCATAGGTTGAAAGGATACGAAGCCTTTTTTCATATACCATTTGCAGATTGGTGACACGTTTGATAAGTCCGAAACTGCATACCACGAAAAAAGCAAATACAAGTCCGAACCAATTCAATGAAATAATACCGGCGAATCCAAGCAAAGCCAATACGATATTGATTGCCGGAACAAACCAGAGTACCGGCCGGCTCCACCATCTACGGCTGAAATAGGCAGGAGCTTGTGTCCAATCCTTTATTTCATCTTTGTCTGTGGCTTCACCTTTATAGAGAAGTCCCAAGATGCGGAAACGTTGTCGCAGATGTAGTTCGGGAGCAAGCTCCTTTATTGCTTCTTGTCTTTCTTCAATAGCTTCTTTCTTATCGAGATGATGCAGAAACCAACTTGCCAAGCGTTCTTTACCGAAAGAGGTACAAGTGCGGTTGATATATTGGAACAAAGAATTCTCTCCAAATAAATCGAGGTCGAAGGAATATAAGTGACTTGAGTCTATGTATTCTTTTCCTCCGTCAAAGCATGACGTGTCATAGTGAATGGCCGAAAGTTCTTCGTTGTTGATTTCTATTTTCTTTTCCAGATAATCTTTTTCATAAAACAGTTGATTATGGTACTTCACCAAGGCAAGGAAAGGAACAAATGTCACGGCAATGATGCCGGTAATTATCAGCCAGCCCGATGAGAAGAAATAAATTACACCTATTATTCCGGCAACAAATAACAGAAGCCGTAATGTACTGATACGATAAATTTTGTTTTCTACTTTTGACAGCTTCTCTTGCGTTTCGTCTATTATTTGCTGATATACTGCGATAATGTGATCTAAGTTACTCATCTTTTTTCTGTTCTTTTCTACTATTTGTCTGCAAGGTAGGGCAAATATCACAAAAGGTCTTTGGTTTTTGTGATAATTAACCAATTGCATTAACCGTTTCACCCAAGTGAGCCGATTGGTTCACCCGGGTGGTTCAATCGATTTACCAAGGTGAATCAATCGACTCACCCGGGTGAATCGATGAAATGTTGCTTTTATCGGTACAACTTAAATACTACCTTTCGTATAGTAGCTGCGGTTTCTTCTTTTTATCTTACCTTAAAACGGATAATAAAACGGCTGCCTTTACCAACTTCGCTTTCCACTGTCAACGTTCCGTTATGTGCTTCAACGAAATCTTTCGAGATAGAAAGCCCTAAGCCACTGCCTTGAACTTTTGTTCCGGGCACCCGGAAATAGCGGTCGAATATACTTTTGTGGTAACGCGGATCTATACCTTTGCCAAAGTCCTGCACATATAATTCGACTGTGTTTTCTTCCTGACAGGCTCCGATAATAACACGTCCGTTGTCACTTGAATAGCGGATGGCATTACTTAGCAGGTTGGTTAATACCCACGCAATCTTTTCACTGTCAACAAACAATTTGCTGATTTTCTCTTCGGGATATTCAACTTCTATCTGAATGCCGAATTTTTCTGCCTGAACTCTGTTGGCATTGATTGCATAATTGATAAGTTCTATCGGCTTCGTAATCTTTGGCATTAGTTGCAGTTTGCCTGCTTCCACTTGCGTCATGTTCAGAAGTTCGCCGGTAATGTCAAGCAGACGTTCGCTGTTCTCTTTGATGCTTTCCGATAATTGTGTTTGCTCTTCATTAAGCATTCCCACACGTTTGTCTTCAAGTAGTTGGAGACTCATCAGGATAGCCGAGATAGGGGTTTTTAATTCATGGGAAATGGTGGAGATAAATGTTGTTTTGGCTGAATCAAGCTCTTTGAACTCGGTAATATTTTTCAGTAAGATAACGTTACCTACTTGCTTTTCTTCTGTTTCTCCCGTTTCAATGGCTTTAATAGGAATATATTTGGCTTGAAAATAGCTTTCTTTGTTATCTGCGTAAATCTTCAGAGGTTCCGTTTTCTCTCCGGGATTGACAAGTTCGCGGATAAGGCGCCGGAGCAGATCGTTTTTCAATGAAATCTCGGTAGCGGACTTGCCTGTAATATCTTCTCGTTTCAGGTTCAGAATGGTTAATGCTTCGTTGTTGGCAAAGACTATTTCCAGATCCCGGTTTAATCCGATAATAGGTTCTGTGATGCTGTTTACAATGGCTTCGATGTATTTCTTGCTCGATAAAAGGCTGGCAAGGGTGCTTGCCCGGTATTCATCCAGACATTCCGCCATTTTATTGAAAGAAGAAGCTACGTCGCCAAACTCTCCCGACGGATCGAAATGCAAACGCTTGTCGTAATTGCGGTTTGCTATTTCCGTTATGCCTTCTGTCAGTTCTCTTATGGGTTTGCTGATAGAAGAGGGGAGGCGAAGCAATAAAACAATACCTGTGCAAATACATATGCCGCCTACGATATATATCCAAAAGATAGCACGTTGCAAACCGGGACCTGCTGCGGGACTATCGGGTTCGGTTGCGGTAAGTATCTGGAGATTTACTACGGCAAGTGCAACGAGCATGACTATCATGCAAACCAAAATGCCGATGCCTAATGTGAGTTTTGTTTTTATATTCATAACTCTGAGTTTATAGGGGATAATCGCATGCTAAGATAATTAAATCTATATTAGACCGGGACAAGGTATTGATAAATTTTTTATATCCGGGGATAGCAAGGAAAATCTGTGGTATTTTAAAAGAGGGACTTCCCATGCATACTGTGCTTATTTGCTTTTCCTTGCACACCTTTAATATGCTTTCGAATACATCGGCCGACTGGATTTGTATCACTTCTCCTCCCAATTCCGTGGCAAGTTTGAAATGATTGAGCAGATGCCGTTGGGTGGCAAGTGGAATACGTTCCGTGCTTTCGCGTGGAGTTTGTACATAGAGTGCAAAAAACTTTGTATTGTAACGGGTGGCAAGCCGTGCTGTTTTGCGGATTATCTTTCTTGGTGTCTTTTCATGGCTGCTGATGCAAGCAAGAAAGCGTTCGTGCCGGACGCCTACGTTTTGGATAATGACTTCTGTTTCCACTTTCTTTTCAACACGGAGTGCAACTTCTTTTAAGGCAAGTTCTCTTAATTGAAGAATATTTTCTCCTTTAAAAAAGTTGTTCAGTGCTATTTGTATCTTATCGGGATGATAAATCTTTCCGGCTTTGAGACGTGCAATGAGCTCTTCGGCGGTAAGGTCGATGTTTACCACCTCATCGGCTTGTTCGAGAACACTGTCGGGTATGCGTTCTTTAACTTCTATGCCACACACATCCTGCACTTCTTCGTTCAGGCTTTCGATGTGTTGAATGTTTACGGCGCTGATTACATTAATGCCTTCATCAAGCAGTTCCATTACATCCTGCCACCGTTTTTCATTCGGGCTTCCTTCCACATTAGTGTGTGCAAGCTCGTCAATAATGACAATCTCCGGCCGGATTCTGAGAATGGCTTCAAGATCCATTTCTTCTATCTCCTTTCCTTTATAGAAAATCTTCCGGCGGGGGATGATGGGAAGTCCTTTTGTCAACGCTTCCGTTTCTTTTCTTCCATGAGTTTCTATATACCCTATTTGCACATCTGCTCCATTCTTTAACAGCTCATGAGTCTCTTGAAGCATACGGTATGATTTGCCTACACCTGCTATCATGCCGATGTAAATCTTGAACTTGCCACGACGGGATTTCTTGATCAGGTCGAGAAAGTGCTGCACATTTTCTTCTCTATCCATTATCATTTTAACGTAATTCCAAATACAAAATGGACGTCTTCCATATTAGGGTTCCATATCACTTGTGTATAGACCGGCAATGAAAAACTATCTGTAAATTTAATATCTTTAGTTGCCTTGAGGGCAATATTTGTTACAGCAAAGTTCTTGTTCAGATAATTAGCCTGTGACTCAAACGGACTCATTCCTAAAGTAGCATTCAAATTAATGTTCTTTATACTAAACGGATAATTGAATTCACAGTAAGATGAATAGGCATTTTCTATTTCACCTTTGTCACTTATCTTTTTATCTGCTCCCCAAATCATGGTGTACCATGCCATGCTTAATGGAAACTTTTCGCAAGGCAGTGTGTAAGCTAATCCGGCTTCGAGAATATGATTTGTACGATGATTATCGAACATAAAATATTTGTTGTGCGGTTCTCCGCCCATAGCGTTCTGACCTGCCCACCAATAATCGGCCAATGAAACGGTTACTCCTTTGAAAGAATAGGCAGCAGTAATATCTGCTTCCTTCTTTCCTTCTCCATTAAAGTCCACGCTTCCCCATGCGGTAAGTGAGAATCCTTTTATATTCATTCCGAGGGTTGGTTGAACTGCTGCGCCCGACTGATACATTCCACGCCAGATGTATGAACTGACTATATCTCCCTGAACATTAAAACCGGCTCCTTTATCTTGTGCGTTTGTTGTAGTGAGCAAAGATGTGATTACTGCTAAAACTAAGATTTTTCTTAAAATTGAGTTCATATATTTATTTTGTGTTATTTGTTAGCCTTATCAAGGGCTACATTAAGTTTTAAAACATTGATTTTTTCAGTACCGAACATTCCTAAAAGAGGTTTTTCTATTGATTTGTCTACTATCTCTTTTACCATGCTTTCATTCATGCCTCTTGCTTTAGCTACTCTTTTAACTTGCACATAAGCACAAGCGGGAGTAATATCCGGATCAAGTCCCGAACCACTGGCCGTTACCATTTCGGCCGGGATTTCGTTGCGTTGCAAATAAGGATGATGGATTAAGAAAGTATCTATACGTGCTTTCACCTCTGCCAGATATTCCTCGTTTGTAGGTCCTTTGTTACTTCCTGCCGAGCTTGAAGCGTCATATCCGCTTCCGGCATTCGAAGGGCGTCCCCAGAAATAGATGTCTTGAGTGAATTGTTGTCCTACATTTGCTGCACCTACTACTTTACCGTTTACCGTAATTACTTCTGCATTGCCGTCATTCGGTCCGGCAAGAAGGGCAAATACCCAAAGTATCAATATATAGAAAATGCCGAAGAATGCACAGAATGCCAGAGTTAGCTTGAATGATTTTATAAAAGTTTTCATGATTACTTTATTAATGTTTGATGTTAGAAAAATAATGTGACTACCATATCAATTAACTTGATACCCGCAAAAGGTACGATAATACCACCCAAACCGTAAATGAACAAGTTGCGGCGAAGTAATGCCGATGCTCCGATAGGTTTGTACTTCACTCCACGCAAAGCAAGCGGAATCAGTACCGGGATAATAATTGCATTAAAGATAATGGCAGATAAGATTGCTGTTTCGGGGCTGTGCAAGTTCATGATATTCAAAGCTGCAAGCTGTGGAACGGCAACCATGAACAATGCCGGAACGATAGCAAAATATTTGGCTACGTCATTGGCTATGGAGAAAGTAGTCAGCGTTCCCCGTGTCATAAGCAACTGTTTACCTATCTCGACAATTTCAATCAGTTTGGTCGGATCATTATCAAGGTCAACCATATTTCCGGCTTCTTTTGCCGCTTGTGTTCCGCTGTTCATTGCCACGCCTACATTGGCTTGTGCCAGTGCCGGAGCATCATTTGTGCCGTCACCCATCATAGCAACCAGCTTTCCGGCTTGCTGTTCATTTTTAATATAGTTCATCTTGTCTTCCGGCTTGGCTTCGGCTATGAAGTCGTCTACTCCGGCTTTTTCGGCAATGTACTTGGCTGTAAGTGGATTGTCGCCTGTTACCATAACTGTTTTTACCCCCATTTTGCGCAAGCGCTCAAAACGTTCTTGGATTCCCGGCTTGATGATGTCCTGCAATTCTATGACTCCCATTATCTTTTGATTGACGCAGACCACTAAAGGAGTACCGCCATTGCCGGAGATTGCTTTTACAATGTTCTCTGTTTCTTCGGGAAACTTGTTCCCAGCTGCTTCAACCATTTTGCGGATTGCATCATAAGCTCCTTTGCGGATCTGAGTTCCGTCTTCAAGGTTTACACCGGAACATTTTGTTTCTGCGGTAAACTTAATCATCTTGGCTCCTGCCGTGTGAAGGTTTCTCATGCGCACACCGTTTTCACGTCCCAGTTCAATGATTGATTTTCCTTCGGGAGTTTCATCTGAGAGTGATGAAAGCAAGCAGTATTCTACAAATGCACGTTCTTCCATTCCGGCAATGGGATAGAATTTCGTTGCTTTGCGGTTGCCTATGGTTATAGTTCCTGTCTTATCAAGCAAAAGGGTATCTATATCGCCTGCGGTTTCTACTGCTTTACCTGATTTAGTGATAACATTAGCTCTCAGTGCGCGATCCATTCCGGCAATGCCGATAGCTGAAAGCAAACCTCCGATGGTTGTGGGAATCAGACATACGAACAATGACAGGATTGCTGCAATGGAGATGGCTGTTCCCGGATGATAAATGGCTGTGTAGTCGGCAAAAGGAATCAAAGTCATGCAGACAATTACGAATACCAGTGTGAAACAAGCCAGCAGAATGGTTAAAGCTATTTCATTCGGGGTCTTCTGACGTGACGCACCTTCTACAAGAGCAATCATCTTGTCGAGGAAACTTTCACCCGATTGCTGCGTAACCAATACTTTAATATTATCTGAAAGAACTTTTGTACCGCCGGTTACAGAGCTTTTATCACCTCCGGCTTCACGAATAACCGGAGCCGATTCACCGGTAATGGCACTTTCGTCAATAGAGGCCAGTCCCTCAATAATTTCACCGTCGGCAGGGATGGTGTCACCTGCTTCGCAAACAAAGATGTCGCCTTTCTTCAGTTGTGAGCTGCTCACTGCTTTTACTTTGTCACCTACCATTATTTTGGCGGGAGTTTCTTCGCGGGTTTTCCGCAAGCTGTCTGCCTGTGCTTTTCCACGAGCTTCGGCAATGGCCTCGGCAAAGTTGGCAAAAAGCAAAGTGATGAATAGGATGATGAATACGAGAAGGTTGTATCCGAATGAACCATATTCGGTTGTGCCCAGTGAGAGAAGTGTTACAATCAACATGACTGCCGTAACCACTTCCACCGTAAACATGATAGGGTTCTTAATCATCATGCGTGGGTTCAACTTCACGAATGATTGTTTGAAGCTTTCCTTTACTTGCTCCTTTTGAAACAAAGAAGCTGATTTATTATCTTTCATATGAATCTGTCTCTAATTATAAGCTAAAATGTTCTGCAATCGTGCTAAGTGCATGTACCGGGAAGAACGACAAAGCTGCAACAATGAAAATAACTGCAAATGTCATTACTCCGAATGTAAGTGTATCGGTCTTTAAGGTCCCTGCACTTTCGGGGATGAATTTCTTTTCGGCAAGTAGTCCGGCGATGGCAACCTGACCTACTATCGGCAGGAAGCGGCTCAGTATAAGTACGATGCCACATGTCCAGTTCCAGAAGTAGGTGTTATCTCCCAGCCCTTCAAAGCCCGAACCATTGTTGGCTGCACAGGAGGTATATTCGTAAAGCATCTCACTCAGCCCGTGAAAGCCCGGGTTATTTAACCACATACCGCCATCGCTGTCATTGCTGACAAAGTTGGGCAAGTGAGCGAGCGCAAAGCAGGCAACCGCTGTGAATACAAGGATAACGAACGGATGTAGGAGAGCTACGATAGAAGCTATTTTCATTTCACGTGCTTCCACTTTCTTGCCGAGAAACTCAGGTGTACGTCCCACCATTAGTCCGCTGATGAATACGGCAATGATGATAAAGGTGTAATAGTTCATCCAACCTACGCCGACACCACCAAACCAAGTGTTGATCTGCATATTCAACATTTCTACCATACCCGATAAAGGCATTGTGGAATCGTGCATACTGTTCACAGAACCATTGGAAGTAACGGTAGTGGTCACGCTCCAAAGTGCTCCCGAAGCTGCACCTATGCGCACTTCTTTTCCTTCCATGGCTCCGCCGTCTTGTGCAATACCCATAGCATCGATTCTAGGGTTGCCGCCTGTTTCCTGACTGACATTTACACATACTCCGGCGAGATAAGCGAATAACATGACACCATAGATAACGTATCCCAGCTTTTTCCTCTTTAAATAGAAGCCGAAAGCAAGTGCCATTGCCATGGGAATAATAAGGATAGCCCAGCACTCCACTATATTGGTTAAGAAAGTAGGATTCTCCAACGGATGAGAAGAGTTAACCCCAAAGTAACCGCCACCATTGGTTCCCAACTGCTTGATAGGTACTATTGCTGCGGTAGGTCCTTGTGAAATCACTTGCTCTTGTCCTTCAAGTGTAGTGACTTTCATTTTACCATCGAAACCCATCGGGGTTCCTTGCAAAATAAGGATAAAGCCAACAATGAGCGAGAGCGGCAGCAATATACGGGTAACGCTTAACATGAGAAGCTTCCAGAAGTTACCCATTGTTTTGGTGCTCTTGGCTGCCATGGCTTTCATCATCCCTGCCATTGCTGCCATACCCGTTGCTGCGGTGATAAACTGGAACAACATGATGACGAATAATTGGGTGAAATAAGTCAAACCGCTTTCTCCGCTATAGTGTTGCAGGTTACAGTTTACCATGAAACTGATGCAGGTATTGAAAGCTAAATGCGGGGATTGCGCTCCGTTGCCGTCGGGGTTGAGTGGAAGCCAATGTTGTGATACTAAAAGTATCATTCCCCAGAAGAACCAAAACAGGTTCAGTATTAAAAGAGATTTGAGGAAAGATTTCCAACTCATTTCCTCATTCGGGTTAATTCCGCATATTTTATAAATAAACCTTTCAACGGGAGCCATGAAATCCAGCCAAGTCTTTTCTCCCTTATAAACCCTTGCGATGTATTTTCCCAGTGGGTAACTCAGTCCCACCATCAGGACAATCTGTAATATAACGCCTAATATTTCCGTATTCATATCGCTTCCTTTTTAAAATTTCTCAGGCTTGATGAGCACATACATCAGATAACCGAAGATTGCTATGCCTAAAATGAATAATGTCGTGTACATAAATAAATCCTCCTTTTCCCTTAAATCTTTTCAAACCAGTCTATACATTTATAAAAAAGCCAAAAGCAGACCACTCCGCTCAGGCAACAGAAAATGAATGATAAGATTGTTTCCATACTCTTTTTTACCTTTTAATTATTTATACTCATTTAGTTGCCTTTATAAATGCCAAAGGTGTGCCAAATGAAAAGGTAAATGCGTAATGTGCAGAAAATAAGAACGATATAAATAAAGAGGAGGGGAGCATAAAAAAGAAAACCCTTCCAAAATGGAAGGGTTGCTTGTTATTATGATAGGAAGAATTAATATCCGACGGTAAATCTTTCTTTGTGATGTTGCGGGTTTTCCAGTTCATTAATCATGGCTGTGGCATAATCTTCTACGGAAATATTGCTGTCGCCTTTTTCATCGACTACCAGATAGTCTCTTCCCAACCTGAATTTCCCCGTCCGTTTGCCCGGAGTCATGTTGGCGGCAGGAGAGAAGAATACCCAGTCAATGTCATGTTCGGGACGCAAATAAGTGTAATATACTTCGGCCAATGCTTTGATTCCCGGCAAAAGCTGAGGCGGAACATCGGGTTCATCCATTACGCGCCTGTCCGGGGTAACGAGTAAACTGCCTGCACCACCTACAATGAGCAAGCGTTTCACACCTACTTTTTTTGCTACGTTGATAATGGTAGGATAGGCTTTCAGGGTTTCATTATAAATGTTAGGGTTGCCCCAACCGGGATTGAATGCGCTGATTACGGCATCGAATCCTTTCATTGCCTCTTCAAGCTCGTTAAAGTTCATCACGTCTGCTTTGACTACTTGCAGGTTATCGTTCTTTACCTTTATTTTTTCAGGATCGCGCACCACTGCGGTTACCTGATAACCACGGTTCAGTGCTTCATTTAATATGGCTGAACCCACGAAGCCGCTGGCTCCGATTATCATTACTTTTTTCATATTCTTTTGCTTGAATTATTATAGTTATAGTATAATAACCATTCAAGCAACCGAAAAGTTTACAGATCGAGCATCCACCTTGCAGCTTTCTTGCCCTGCGCTTTCATGGTGTCGAGGCTGTGAAGTGCCGCAATCTTAATGTCTTCGGGCTCATTAGGATTATTGTGGAGAATGCAATGACGGTTATATTCCGAGGTATATTCGGGATGCCCTTGGAAAGTAAGTATATGCTTGCCGATGATAAAACCTTCATACGGGCAAAAGTCACTTGTAGCAAAAGTATCGGCTTCTTTGGGGAGTTCTGTTACTTGGTCGTTGTGATTATAATGGAGATTCATTGTCCCGTCGGGGAAGTATTCCAGTGCTTCAGGTAAGATAATCCGTGAAGTATGTATTCCCGTGCGCCAACCTTTTTGCGGATTCACAACTTTTCCGCCTAAAGCCTGTGCAATGACCTGATGACCAAAACATACTCCTATCATTTTTCTCTCTGCCTTGTGTGCTTTTTGTATGAAGAGAATCAATTCTTTTATCCAAGTCAAGTCTTCATAGGCTCCCGCACGGCTGCCCGAGATTAAGTACAAATCATCGGAAGACAGGGAAAGAGGAAGTTCTCCGTCTTGAACACTGAACACTTTGTATTCCAGCCCCGGACGCACGGAGTCAAACATGTGGAAGAAAGTTTCCTGATAAGTATTCAGGAAGCCGGGCAGGCGTCCTTCAAATTTATCGCACAAAAGAATATTTATCATTATTGTCTTTATTGAATTTGAATACCGTATTCCTCTATTTTGCGGTACAATGTTGTCAGGCCTATCTTTAACAGACGTGCGGTTTCCGTTTTGTTTCCTTTGGTATATTCCAATACTCGCTGAATGTGACGTTTCTCCATGGCTGCAAGCTCGAAATCCGAGAAGCTGCGTTCGCAGTTTTCTTCATAATGACTGTTTTGCACTTCAATGGGAAGATCCTGCACTGTCAATCCTTCTTCGTTGCAAACGATGAGGCTTCTTTCTATTACATTGCGAAGTTCGCGCACATTTCCTTTCCACGGATGCTGTTTCAGTGCGGCAATATACCCGGGAGTGATTTCACCTACCCGTTTGGATAGTTTGGCGGAAAAGGATTGAATAAATGAATGGGCTATGATTTCAATGTCTTCTATATGTTCCCTCAGTGCCGGGAGATGAATTTGAAATACCGAAAGACGGTAAAACAAATCTTCGCGGAAACGGTTGTTTTCTATTTCTTTCTGCAGATCGCGGTTCGTTGCTGCAATGATGCGTACATTGACTTTCGTTGGTTTCGTGTCACCTATCTTTATGTATTCCCCAGTTTCGAGAATGCGCAACAATTTTGCTTGCAGGTCGAAAGCCATTTCGCCTATTTCATCAAGGAAGATAGTTCCGTTATTTGCTTCTTCAAACAAGCCTTTTTTATCTTTCATTGCTCCGGTAAACGAGCCTGCTTTATGTCCGAACATCTCACTTTCAAGTAATTCTTTGCTGAACGAGGAGCAATTCACGGCAACAAACGACTTGTCTTTTCGTCCGCTGTTCTGGTGGATGGCTTGTGCAAATACTTCTTTTCCGGTTCCGGTCTCGCCCGTGAGCAGAACAGGAACATCGGTAGTGGAAACCTTTTGTGCAAGGGAGATTGCATCTTTTACGGCTTTGGAATTTCCTAGAATGGAATCGAATGAGTATTTCTGTCCCACTTGTTTTTCCAACTGTTCCAGCCGTTTGTTCATCAGAGCCTTTTCCATTGCCCGGCTGATTAACGGGATAATCTTGTTATTATCATCGCCTTTGGTAATGTAGTCGAATGCTCCGTTCTTGATAGCCTGTACGCCGTCGGGGATATTTCCGTGAGCTGTGAGCAGGATAATCTCGGTTTGCGGATAAAGCTGTTTTATTTTCAGAACAAGATCTACGCCGTTACCGTCGGGCATGCGCACATCGCAAAGTGTCACTTCGGGAGAGTTTATTTCAACTTGCCTCAATCCGCTACGGCAATCGGCGGCTTGAAATACTTCATAACCTTCGAGTTCCAACATTCTGGCAAGTAGTTTCCGGATCTGATTCTCGTCGTCGATGATTAATACTTTGTTCATCTTGTTTGTATTTTATATGAAGGGGAATGCTGCAAAGTAAATTCTTTTTTTGAAAAGCAGGAAATGTTTAAGATGTTTTATATGAAAGGTTAAGCAAAAAGGATAGGGATGTTAAGCTGTTTTGACGGGAGAGTTTGTTAAAAAGGTCTACACTTTATTGTTGTAAAGTATAGACCTTATTTATAAATAGTGTAGACGTTTTCTAAACTAGCTGTAGGTCTATTAAATAATATGACCTGACAGAATATCTTAACTTTGCCTGTGTTTGGGCTTAACTGTTCTCATGGCTTACCTTACATATTCTGTCTTTCCCGCTAACAGTGTTGATAACCTTCATAATAAATATGTATGTTATGGGAATGAGCGACAAGGAATTGGCAAGAATGAGGGGGAAATCGTTCAGCATAATGCCATAAACCAGCCACAAAGTAATGGCAACCTCCACAATGCAATACATGGCAAGCGAAATGCTGTGAGTATCACGTGTGCGATATACCTTGACGGCTTGGGGGAATTGATTAAGGGTGGATAGGATAGCTGCCAGTGTTCCTATCATTTCTGCTTCGAGCATGTTTGTCGTTTTTAGGATGTTTTACTTGAGCCTTTCCTTTTTTAGTTTGTTGTAGCAACGTTTGTCGAATCCGTAAAGTACGGCGGGTTTGTGGCAAACGTTCTTTTGCTTCTCTTCCAATGAGATGATGTAGGGCATGTTTGCTGCAATTTTCCTGCGGAAATTCCGCTTGTCGAATGTACGGTTAAGGATAAGTTCGTAAAGTGTTTGCAGTTGGCTGAGTGTAAACTTCTTCGGAAGAAGTTCGAATACGAGCGGATGTACTTCTATGTCGAACTGTAATTGTTCCAATGCTGCTTTGATGATGTCGGCATGGTCGAAGATTAAATCGTGTACTTCGTTAATGGGAATCCACTGGGCAACGTCCATTAACCGCATGGTTTTCTTTTCTGTCAATTTGATGAGAGCATAGAAACCGATGGTAAGCACACGTGCATCTCCTCTTTGGCGTTTTATCCATTGATAATCTGCTTCGCAACGTTCCAGGCGGTCGAGGTCGGCAAATACCTTGAACTGCTTCATAAAGATGTTCTCTGCTCCGGTTTGTTCTTTCAGAATACGTGATGCTGTGTCCTCGATTCTCTCATCGTAGTAAATGTGATTGCCGGGAAGTTTGTATTTGTGAAGAGTCTCCCCGTTGTATTCTATGTTTTCTTTTCTTAAAAGTACTTGAAGTTTGTCCCCTTCATATCCGAATATGACACAGTCCACTGATATGTTTGGTAAAATCTGTCTGTTTTCCATTTCAATTAGCCTTGGTTTTATTGTCGGACAAATATAAGAATTAATCTTATACAGACAAATGGGAAATGAAGGGGACAACTCTATTTATTTTGCAAGTGCCTGCTCGATGTCGGCAAGGATGTCTCTCACATCTTCAATACCTACGGACAACCTGATGAGGTCGGGAGCCACTCCTGCTTCAATCAACTGTTCGTCGGTAAGCTGACGGTGAGTGTGGCTTGCCGGGTGAAGCACACAAGTACGTGCATCTGCTACGTGTGTCACAATGGCAATCATCTTCAGGCTATCCATGAAACGGATAGAAACGTCACGTCCGCCTTTCAATCCGAAAGCAATTACACCGCAAGAACCGTTTGGCAGATACTTCTGCGCGAGGTCATAGTACTTATTACTTTTCAATCCGCTATAATTAACCCATGCTACTTTATCGTTTGCTTCCAGATATTCCGCTACTTTTTGTGCATTGCGGCAATGCTGAGGCACTCGAAGGTGAAGTGTTTCCAGTCCGAGGTTCAGCAAGAAACTGTTGAAAGGTGAAGGAATGGAACCTAAATCGCGCATAAGCTGTGAAGTGGCTTTCATAATGTAACCTTTCTTGCCGAAGGCTTTTGTGTAGATAAGTCCGTGATAGGATTCATCGGGAGTTGTAAGTCCCGGATATTTGTCTGCATACGCCTCCCAGTCAAAGTTACCGCTGTCCACAATTACACCACCTACGCTTGTGGCATGTCCGTCCATGTATTTGGTGGTGGAGTGGGTAACTATGTCTGCTCCCCATTCGAACGGGCGACAGTTGATAGGCGTAGCAAACGTATTATCCACAATCAAAGGTACTCCATGATTATGGGCTACACGTGCAAACTTTTCGATGTCCAATACTTGTCCGCCGGGGTTTGAAATGGTTTCACCAAACATGACTTTGGTATTCGGGCGGAAAGCTGCCGAAAGTTCTTCTTCCGAAGCATCCGGATCAACGAATGTTACGTCGAATCCCATCTTCTTCATGGTAACGGCAAACAGGTTGAATGTTCCGCCGTAAATAGCAGATGAGCTCACAATGTGGTCGCCTGCCGAGCATATGTTCAGTACGGAATAGAAAGACGCTGCCTGTCCCGAACTAGTGAGTATGGCTGCTACACCGCCTTCAAGTGCTGCAATCTTGGCAGCTACTGCTTCGCTTGTCGGGTTTTGAAGCCGGGTGTAGAAGAAACCTGCTTCCTCAAGGTCGAAAAGCTTCGCCATCTGTTCGCTTGTTTCATATTTAAAAGTAGTACTCTGATAGATAGGGAGCACGCGAGGCTCGCCTTTTTTAGGTTCCCATCCTGCTTGTACGCAAAGGGTTCCCGGGTTCGTTTTCTTATCCATAGCGCTTTGTTATAGAGTATATTTATTTTGTCCGGATGCAAAAGTAAAGAATAAATAAATAGATTGTTGCGCATTTTGGGTAAAAGAGTAACTTTGTATAAAACAAAATTATAAATGATGGAAGAAGTAGAGTTTAAGCATATCCTGCCCATACAGATGAGGTTTAATGATTTTGATACCTTGGGGCATTTGAATAACACCGTTTATTTTTCTTTTTATGACTTGGGTAAGACCACTTATTTCGAAGCTGTTCTCCGGGAAAAGATTGACAGAACCAATCTTGACCTTGTGATTGCCCATATCGAAGTGGATTTCATCTCTCCTGTTTTTCCGGGGGATAACATTGCAGTGCAGACGGCTGTGGTGGAGATAGGACGGAAAAGTTTCAGGCTTTTCCAGCAGTTGATAGATTTGGATACCAAAGTGGTGAAATGTGTTTGCCGCACTGTTATGGTGGGATTCGATGTGCGGACAAATACTTCTAAACTGCTTTCCGACAAATGGAAAGAATCTATCAGCCGGTTTGAAGGAAGAAATGATTTGATAAGAAGTGTTTGACGCGCTGCCGGCAAACAAAAAAATAGGATGATTTGTTTCTACCTTAATAAAATGGAGTAGAAGCAGCATGAAGATAGCAATAAGCGGAAGCACAGGTTTTATAGGGACACATTTAAGTTCTTTCTTCTCAGCAAACGGAGCAGAGGTAGTACCTTTGAAAAGGGAGTTCTTTACTTCTGCCGATGATATTGCGCTCAGAATTGCTTTGGACGGGTGTGATGTGGTTATCAATCTGGCAGGTGCTACTATTAACCATCGTTGGACTTCTGCTTATAAGACGAAGATAATGAACAGCCGGATATTGACTACTCGTAAACTTGTTACCGCCATTAACAAGCTTAACCGCAAGCCTCATACTTTTATTTCCGTATCTGCTGTTGGTATTTATTCGGCAGACAAAGTACAGAGAGAGGATGATTTTACCTATGACAATACTTTCTTGTCTCAGGTTTGTGTAAAATGGGAAGAAGAAGCCCGTAAAATTTCTTCGCAAACGAGATTGGTAATTCCCCGTTTTGGAGTAGTCTTGGCTAAAGACGGTGGTGCATTGCCATTAATGTTACTTCCATTCCGCATGTTCATGGGAGGTAAAATTGCATCGGGCAATCAGGGCTTTTCATGGATACATATGGAGGATTTGCAAAATGCTATCCTTTTTTTGATATTAAATCCTCAACTGCAAGGAGTGTTTAACTTCACGGCACCGCAGATAATGAACAATCGTAAATTCGCCGAGACGGCGGCAAAGGTTCTTCATCGCCCGTCGTGGCTGACTGTTCCCGGTTTTGTTTTCTATCTTTTATATGGTAAAGCACATATTCTTATGACCAAAGGGCAGAAAGCATATCCTTTACGTTTGCTCGAAGAAGGGTTTGAATTCCGTTATCTTGATTTGGAAAGTGCATTGGAGAATATCGTGAATTAATCTTTTAAGAATTTATAGAGGTAATGATTGATGAGGTTGTGTTGTTCGTCACTTCCCCGATGTCCCATATCTGTATGAGTAACACCATCCAGTTTGATAACTGTGATATGTAGCTTTGTTTGTTCATCTTTGGAAGGGATAACATCACGGTCTGCCCCATAGTCGCAACCTCTTAGTGTGTAGATACGTGGGGTATTTGTTCGCGGCATAATCATTCTTCTATGATCCAATGAAATGGCTCGTGTAATTAGTTCGGGATACTTCGTAGCAAATAGCATTGTCATGTCGCCACCATTGGAATGACCGATCATGGCAGTATTTCCCCAATTCAGTTCCGGCTTTAGCTTTTTAAATTCATTGATGGTAAAAAGTATATTGTCTATCCCTTGTTTCCAATTAGGCATGCGGGTTTCCATAAAATTACCTTCCATTGCCAATAACGGATCATTGGGTAACTCATGTTGGATGCTGATAACGTAATATCCTTTTTCTGACAGGAAACGTGTTAGATAGGAGTAGGTTTTATTTGACTGGCTGTTTTTATTTCCATCATATCCATGATTGAAAATGATTACTTGTGTATGAGTGCTCATTTTCTTAGGCTGATAGATAGCAACAGGTATAGGTCTGTTTCGTGTGGAATCAAAGAGGCAAGTGCTAAACTCAGATTGGGCAAAACTACAGGTTGCAAAAAGAATAAATAAAAGTAATGCTTTTAGTCGGTTAAGTTTCATTGTTCAAAAGTTAGTAATTTTCACCAGTTTATCGAATCGGCTGTTAATGCATGCACTAATATCAGTAGTTATGAACTTACCGTTATAGAACAAACTGAATATAGTAGCCGGAGTCGGTGCGGCTTGTGCCTGTTCCATTGTTTCCAACTTGATGACTTTTAAAGGAAGCTTTCTGCTTTTTGCTGTTTCTTTCAAAGAGTTACAAATGTGGTATTCGGTAAAAGGACAACGGTTGGTATAATATACTACTAATCCTTCTTTGTCCGGACATTCTCCGCTCAATGCACATTCTTTAAATGAAGGGGTAGGGGCATTTACATTTAGTTTCTTAACTAAAAGGATAAATCCATAAGGGAGCTTTTCTGCAACTTCAAACCCTTGTCGCAATAACCATTTTGTGTCACTCATAAAAGGAAGTTTGGCTGTTCCTGCTACTGTTACTAATCCATTCTTGCCTTGTACCTTTGCATCATCTATGGCCGATTGTAACAAAGCTTTTCCGTAGCCTTTTCCTTTATATTGTCCCGATACCCAAAAACAATTTATCATTAAATAGTCGGGAGCGGTAACCGGTATCCAGGCTCTCTCTGCAGAACCATATTCAATAAAGACTTTGGCCCGTTCATCAAGGCGCTTGAATATATATCCATTATCGAATTCTTTCTTTAGCCATTCTTTCTTTAAATCATAACCGGTTTTGCATTTCTTATCGGAGAAAGCACAGCAAATATGTTCTTTGTCGATCGTTTCTTTAGTGAGAGTAATGAATTTGTTTTCCATGGTTTGAGTTCTGCTTCGTTAACTTGGATACAAAGATATGATTAAATTACAGATAGGAATCGTTTGCCGGCATTATATTATTTACTAACTTCGTTATCATCTTGATGAAAGTAAGAATATGAAAAAATCAATCCCACAATATACATTTTATAAGAATAAGTATGGGAGCCGGTTACTAATAGATGTGGTTGAACTGAAAGACATTAAAAAGTATTTGACCGAAAGCAAGGCACATGCTTTAACTTATTATGATATTACCTTTATTACTGAAGGAAGCGGTTTTTTTACGATTGATAACCGAAGTTATGAGGCTATTCCTTGCGATGCGTTCTTTTCCAAACCCGGTGAAGTAAGAAGTTGGGATACAAAGAACATTGTTAACGGCTATGCACTGATTTTTGAGGATGAATTTTTGTCTTCTTTCTTTAAAGATCCTTTGTTTGTACAACATCTTTCATTCTTTAATTTGGAAAAGACTTCGGTCAAATTACATTTGCCAAGTGAGACTTATGTACGTTTATTGCAGCTTCTGAAAAATATTAGAGAAGAAATAGATGCGTTTAAACAAAATGACGAACATGTGTTGAGAGCATTACTTTATGAAGCTCTTATGTTATTGAATAGAATTTATCTTAAATTGGTTATAGAGGAAAAATCTGATAATAAAGACAGTAGCAACTTATATGTAGGAAAGTTTATTAAGTTGGTTAATCAAAATTTGAAAGAACAACATTCTGTCCGGTTCTATGCTGATGAATTGTGCATTACTCCCAACTATCTAAATGAGATAATCACAAGGGCAATGCGTATAAGTGCTAAGCAATATATCCGGGGGAAAATGATGGATGAGGCTAAAAGATTACTTGCCTACACCGATTTATCTGTATCTGAAATAGCACTGGAACTCGGTTATTCCACTGTCTCTTATTTCGTTCGCAGTTTCCGACAGTTTACTCAAAAGACTCCTCTGCTTTACAGAGAAGAAAATAAACCGTAAAAAGTACTATTTCCTCCGTTGTTTTTATAGTGTTATATCGTTCTTATGTTTCTATTTTCGCATCAGGTAATTAACAATTTAATTTTATGATTATGAAAGATGCGGAAAAGACTGTAGGAAACATGATTGACAAGCAAACTGTTTCGTTTATTGGCTCGGTGGATGTGGAAGGTTTCCCTAATATTAAAGCAATGTTGCAACCACGGAAACGGGAAGGCATTAAAACTATTTATTTTACAACAAACACTTCATCCATGCGCGTATCTCAATATTTGAAGAATAATCGTGCTTGTGTTTACTTCTGCGACAGACGATTTTTCAGGGGAGTAATGCTGAAAGGCACAATGGAAGTACTAACGGATAGTGAAAGTAAAGAAATGATATGGAGAGACGGAGATACTATTTATTATAAAGAGGGAGTAACTGATCCGGATTATTGTGTGCTGAAATTTACTTCTTTTGCCGGAAGATATTATAGTGGGTTTAAATCAGAGAACTTTGAAATAGAATAGAAACAACATATTTGGTTTATTCTGTTTATATTTGTAGTGAACTAATATTTAACAAATATGATTAGACTAAATGTTTTTATTCAGGTAAGTGCTGCCAATCGTGCTACCGTATTGGAAGCAGCAAAAGAATTGGTAGCTAAGTATATAAAAAATATATACGATATTGATGTAAGCGAATATGATGTGGATGTAAATGCAAATTACGATTCAAGTTATGAAGTACATTTTCAAAAAGACAACAGTATCATAGTAAATATAGATGCAGTAAATAAACAATTAGAATACATTCATATTGATGAATATGAAGTCGAAAATAATAACGAAAAGGCGGATGAAAACTTATTTACAAATTATGCAGATACAGTTAAAGAAATAATCATAAATAAAGCAAACCTTGCAGAGACGGATTCAAAATATCATTATGAATACACTTTGATTGAAGACGAAAAAGTTCAGGCAGGTATAATGAGTTATTATTTTGAAAAGAGCAATGGAAAAGTGGTACAGATAAGAGTAAATTGCAAGGAACAAAAAATAATTGATGTTGCAATATATACTGAAAAACAATATAAGACAAAGAGCAAAATAAGAGAAAAGCAGTATAAGGAAATTGGTTTGAAAAGGGTAAGTGTAGAGATAAATTGAAATTATTAATTTCAATTATATAAGAAAAAGGAGAGGTAAGAAAATGAAGAAAAAAATGATTAAATGGGCATTATGCATATGGTGTGGAGCTGCAGTTATGATGACAAATAATGTTATGGCAAATTGCGTTGATGAGACTGGCATAAATGATGAAATAGTTGAAGCTACTATTCAAATTGATATGCAGCAAG
>ERZ826016.1388-NODE-1388-length-22982-cov-4.345357_pt1 | contig 22982 bp, 22 predicted proteins | sample MGYA00519872_ERZ826016 | MGnify/ENA primary metagenome ERZ826016 (study PRJEB31778, sample SAMEA3449218) | human gut metagenome | biome: human gut; feature: human-associated habitat; material: faeces | place: United Kingdom | collected 2010/2012 ... | reverse complement strand
AACGCAAGGATGGAAGCAATTATAAGGATTTTTATTATTATGGTTGTAAACACCGCAATATGACCAGAGGCCATAAGTGTGATTACAGAAGACAAGTGCATGAAGAGATGTTGGATGCTGCTGTTGCAGAGGTAATCAGCAAGTTGGTTAGTAATCCTAAGTTCTCAGATTTGATTCGTAGCAAGATAAATATGGAAGTAGATACCAGTACACTGGATCAGGATATAGCAAATTATGAGAAGCAATTAAGACAGCTATATTATAACAAAGAATCTATCTTGTCTGATATGGATTCTCTTGATTACGAGGATAAGCATTATCAACGAAGAAAAACAGATTTGGAGAACCGTTTGTACAAAACCTATGATAAAATAGAGGAAGCAGAGGAACTGCTTGTATCTGCAAAAGCCAAGAGACGTTCTCTGCTGGTAGATAAGATTACAGGGGATAACATTTACAAGGCACTCATTTTCTTTGATAAATTGTATGCTCAAATGAACGAAGCTGAGAAACGGGAGTTCCTGTCGCAGTTAGTGGATAATGTGCAGATTTACGAAGAACGCAAAGAGAATGGTCAGTGGCTAAAATCCATAGAGTTTAAGTTGCCGATTATAGAAAAAGAGTTTACACTAAGTTTGGACAATGATGCGCAAAATGAGACGGTGTGTTTGCTCACTCGCACAAAATAAGCGTTTCCAAGGTTTTAGGGTGTCAAAAATGTCGGATTGCCACCCTAATTTCTGTTACATATAAATTATATTAAAGATATTCAAAAATGCCTTGAATAGCATCAGATATATTCATGATTTCGGAAATTGGTAATCTGTCTATTTTTTTATGACCGCGAATGGATAGATCCTAATACAGGATGTTTGATCTTTTCTATTTTAAGAATATCTCCCTGGTGTAAAGGCTCCATTACCACACCTCTCTTCCGATAGGTTGACCCCAATCATATTCGCCGTCAAGCATTAATTTTCCATCAAATTCTGAGGCTCTTTCTTCTAGTGTTTTATGGCGAAAGGTTTTGGATAAAGTAATTACGCCATTTGATATGGTAACATCTAAAACTTCATTCAATGTAATTCCTGCACTTTTTAATACTTCTTTTGGCAGTCTGATTCCCTGGCTGTTACCCCATTCTTTTACTTGTGTTTGCATGAAAAACCTCCTTACAGATAGACGTATATACTTAGTATATACACGGAAAACAAATTTATCAATACCTTATTCTCACTCCACCAACAAAGCCACCTGCGTAATAAACTTACTCGGATCCGTATGTGCCGGGGGACCTTCGAGATAGATATGCCGACAGGTTCCCTTTAAAGAAAATCCATGTTCTTTTGCATATGCGATCAGTCTGTCGCGTATATCCGGGATCGATTCATAGCTGCCGTGGTAAAAAATGCAGAGTGCTTTTTCTTCCGGCAGTCTGTGGATATATTCGCCCTCACTCTGCGGCGGGACTGCGATACAGTAGGAAATCAGGTTCGGGTCTTCTAACGGATACTCAATAAAATACATACGTTTGCTGGTGTCTGAGCCGTATTTTCGCATAGCATCAGGGATAATATCCCGTAAATGCTCCTTTCTCTGTTCTACGGTGTCAGCACGCATCGTGCGGCGGTAGATGGTCTGTTCCGGGATCGTGACCGTATGGAGTTCAAAGTCATTGTCGCTTTTTACACGCTGTTTTAGTTTTTCAATATTGAGATTTAATTCATCACGAAGCTTTTCTAAACGCTCGATCATAGGCTCCATATCAGTAGTTCCGTCGTAATATGCCTGGATGTCATCCAAAGACAGACCGAGGTTTTGCAGTACGCGGATTGTCCGTATCTTCGTCAGGGAGTCTGCCAGGTAGTAACGGTTGCCGGTAGCCCCGTCTTTTACATCTGCCTGCAACAGATTTTTTTCTTCATAATTCAATATAATTCTTCGTGTGATGCCAAGGGATTTTGCAATTTCTCCGATAGACATCAGACGATCTTCTTTCTGACTCATAAAACCTCCAAAAATGCTGTAAAATTTAGAAAAAACTCTTGTATCGTACACTGATGTACGGTGTAATATGATTATATAAAAAATGTAAAACTATGTCAATTTGGGACTATAGATGTAAGGAGGTAACACATGAGGCAGACAAATAAGATAAGAAAGGGGATTGCCTGGCTGCTTTGCACAGTGCTGGTACTTGGAATATTACCAATGCTGCCACAAATATCAATGCAGATATCCGCAGCAGAGAATGCCGCGAGCGTATTTGTAGATGGCGTGGAATTGCATGCGGGCAGTCAGGAGTATTTTAAAAATGGTGATACTGCTGATAGCGGTGCAACAGGTACTTATGAGGACCATAGTGCATATTACGATACGGCGGGTGAGCTTTGGCTGAATAATTTAAAGGCACATACGATCAAAGCGAATGGAAATCTTACCATATATGTATGCAACAATCAGGAAACAAATACGAATATCGTGACTGCCACGCAGAATGAAACAGCGATAGAGGTCACCGGCTATTTGACGATCCGCTATGGCGGATATGGTGAAACAGGCAGCCTGACAGTGGAAAGCGACGGAAAAGAGGCAATACAGGCAGGTTCCGGTATGACTGTTTCAGATGGCGTGGAAGTGAAAGTCCGGGCGAAAAGTGGTGCTACAGCCATATCATCGGGAGGAGTGCTGAAAATCGATGGGATCAGGACGAAGCTTGAGGCAGCGGGCGATGGCAGTACGGGAAAAGGTATTTTTGCACGACAGAGTATTTATGTGAAAAACTCTGCTGTTCTGACAGCTTTTGGAGGTGCTGCTGCTTATGAGTCTCCTTCCGGTATAGATAAGAGTGGGTATGGTTATGAAGACTATAATGTATTTATCGGCGATGCTGCACCGGGAACACAGGCAGCCAAGGATACGGTATTAGATGGTTATAAATACATACGGATCGAGCCAACAGGTGTTGCAAATGTTAAGACATTGACTGAGCTGCAGGCGGCAGCCCAAAATCAATATATCAGTCTTATCAATGTCATGAATGACATAACGATCACAGATACGGTATATGTCAGAAGAGCAGTGACGATCCAGAGTCCGGATGCATCCAATGTATCAAAGTTGATCCGGGGTAAGAGTCATACAGATGTAATACTGGATTTTGATGGTGCCAATGGTCATAAGTCAGATGTCGTTACATTGAAGAATATCATCGTGGATGGAAATAAGGACGGAAATACACAGACTGCATCACCGGCACTTAAATCTAAGAGTATTTTGGTAGATTTAGAAAGTGGTACCGTGATTGAGAATAACCATGCAAAGGAAGGCGCAGCCATATATGTAAATCATTATAGTACGGTGACTATGAAAGAAGGCAGTGAGATCCGAAATAATGTATCTGAGAGTGACGGAACGGTTTATGTGATTGGCAATGGTGGATATTTTGAAATGGCTGGTGGAACTATCAGTGGTAACACAGTTGCCGGCAATGGAGGCGGAATCTATGAATTTGGAGGTGGTTCCGCCCGCATGACCGGTGGAACCATCAGTGGAAATACTGCTAAAGGAAACGGAGGCGGTGTTTATAATGTAGAGAGACTGTATGGAGGTACGATCACCGGCAATAGTACAAGTGGAAACGGAGGCGGTGTTTTCGTTCCGGTAAGTGGAGCATGTCTTTTAAACAGTGATATCAATATCAGTGGCAATTATAAGGACGGTATCTGGAGTACAACAGAACAGCGCTATACCACAGGAACAGCCAATAATCTATATCTGTCGGATTTCGGATCAAATGTATATGTGGAAGGTTCCTTAGCGGGAAATGCTAAGATAGGTATTACCAGTGCTCTCGAAACCTATCCTGTTTCCATAGGTGGAGGAGATGCCAGATATATCTATGGTAAAGGTTATGTGTTGAAAGAGTCGGATGTATCTAAATTTGTCAGTGATAAGGATGGTTTCGTAATAAAAGAAGACAATAATGAGCTTTTTTTGAAAAAAGAAGCTGCTACATTAAAAGCATCCGATTTTCAGTTTAAAGCGCCACAGAGTCTGATCTACAATGGGGAAGCAAAGGCAGCAGAAATATCGAAAAAAAATGGGACTTCCTGCGGAGATATCACAGTAGAATATTATCAGAACGGAAAGAAAGTCACACCGGTCAATGCCGGAACATATATCGCAAAGATCAATGTGGCAGAAAATGATAATTATCTTGCAGCTTCCGGTCTGACAGACAGCAGCTGGACATTTACCATTGAACCGAGAAAACTGTTAGTATCCGTTGCGGATGTTGTGATCGACAGAGGTGATGCAATGCCGGCACTTACCGTCAGAGTAGATGGATTTGCAGATGGCGAGGATGAGAACAGTATTGCAGGATTCCAAAAACCAACTGCCAAAGTAAAAGGAACCGTGAATACAAATGATACCAATGTTAAGAATTTTGAAGTAACTTACAGCGGTGGAAAGACAACTGCAAACTATCAGTTCGTAGAAAATACAATTGCAAAGATTACGATCAATTCTACGGACACAACAGCACCAAAGATTACCGGTGTTACGAACGGAAAGACCTATTGCAGTAAGGTGACAGTAACCGTTACCGACAAGGACTTAGATACCGTAAAATTAGACGGCAAAAAAGTAACTTTAAAGGATGATAAGTTTACGGTCTCTCCAAAGAGCGGAAAACAGAAAATAGAAGCAGTAGACAAAGCAGGGAACAGGACTACCGTATCGATTACCGTAAATAACGGACATACCAAGAGTGACTGGATCATCGACAAATTACCTACTTCCACGAAAGAAGGAAGCAGACATAAGGAGTGTACGGTATGTGGAACAGTGGTAGACAGTGCCAGCATTCCAAAACTGACACCAAGTAACCCGGAGAAGCCAACAAAACCAGATCCGGAGAATCCGACCAAGCCGGACCCGGAAAACCCAACGAACCCAGATCCGGAGAACCCAACGAAACCAGACCCGGAAAAACCAACCAACCCGGAGAAGCCTACACAGAAGAAATATAAAGTGATCGAAGGTGCAGGCAGTGTATACACCTTAGAGAAAGACAAAAGCCTTACGGTTCGTTCTGACGGAGAATACAAGAAGTTCGTAAATGTTGAAATTGATGGAAAGGTAGTAGACAGCAAATACTACACGGCATGGAGCGGTTCTACTTATATAAAATTCAAAAAAGAATTTATGAACACTTTAGCAGCAGGCGACCATACAGTCAGATTTAATTATAAAGACGGATATGCGACAGCAGTACTGACCGTAGTACAAAAGGATGGTACAAAGACAGAAGCAGCGCCGTCCGCTGATACCAATAAGGCAAAAGATCAGACTGCTAATGCAACGGTAACTGCACCAAAGACCGGTGATACATTCCAGCCGGCACTCTGGGCAGCCATTCTTGGGATTTCCGTTGTGGGATTGTTTGGAATGGCAGTAGTCAGCCGAAAGAGAAAACAGTATTAAAAAAGGATACCATGAAACACAATGAATATAAGGAGGTAAAGAATGAGAGTGAAAAACAAATGTAAAAGAATAACGGCATTGGTACTCAGTGCCGGTCTGACACTGAGTATGCTGCCGATGACATCCATGCCGGTGCATGCAGCTACCACAAAAGTATGTAATACCGTTGAAGAGTTACAGGCAGCAGTAGAGGATACAACAGTGGATGATATCGTGATCGGAAGTGATTTAACGATCACAGAAACAATAGAGGTCAACCGGGATGTTACGATCAGGGGTGAGGCTGGAAATATTCCCAAATTAACGGGAAATAGTTCATCAAGTAAGCATTATTCCGTATTTAACACATACAAGAATGTTATCTTTGGGAATCTTACGATTGATGGAAATAATGTGATGGATCGTGCGATTACGGCATACGACACGTGCGTTCTGAATGCCGGTGTAACCCTGCAGAATTGTAAAGAGTATGGATTAATGACAGTTGGAACCACGGTAATGAATGAGGGGGTGGCGATCAAGGATAATAATATAGGCGTCTGTATCGGTGGTATAGGCGAAACTACCTTTATCATGAATGGTGGAACTATTTGTAGAAATAACGGAGGCAAAGGTACTGATGTAGGCGGTGGTGTATATAATATTGGCATCTTTACGATGAATGGCGGAACCATCTGTGATAATATTGCAAAATATAACGGTGGAGGCGTCAGACAACCGGGAGGTAGTGTTACAAACCATAACATCATCTTTACGATGAATGGAGGCAGTATTACAAGAAATAGTTCGACTAAGCAAGGCGGTGGAATCTATCATGAAACAAGGGAAAGAAGTTATGTCGAGTTAAAAGGTGGAAGTATTACCGACAATACCGCAAACGAAGGTGGAGGAGTCTATTATAATAATTCTTCAGGTTTAAATTCTGTAGAACTGAAGATGAGTGGAGCAGTTACCATCAAGGACAATACGGAAAAAGGTATTCCGAGTAACGTATATTTGAGTGGTTATGCTCCGATCAAGATCAGTGGTGCACTGACCGGCGAAAAAATTGGTGTGAGACGTGATCCGGCATCAACATTAACGATAGCACAGGGAAGCGATTATGTGATAAGTAAGAGTGACCTTAATGTATTGCAGAGTGATTCAGAGGAGCATACCTTAGTATTGAACCAATGGGGAGGTGTTTCCTTAGAAGAGCGTGGTACATTAGCGGCAAGTGATTTTGTGTTTGAAGCACCGGAAGATCTTGTATGGGATGATACTGCAAAAGCAGCAAAGGTTACAGCAAGGAATGGCCTTACCTGTGGTGCCATAACAGTTAAATATTATGACAGTAACGGAGCAGAGTTAGCTTCTGCACCAAAAGAAACGGGAACTTATAGTGTTAAGATTGATGTTGCAGCAAGCAGAGATTATAAAGCAGCGTCAGGTATCAGTGACAGCAGTTGGACATATACGATCGTGCCGGATACGACAGCACCACAGATCAGCGGTATTACACAGGATAAAATCTATTGTGGCGCAGTAACAGCTATCGTTACCGACAAGAATCTCAGGGAAGTCACAGTGGACGGAAATAAGGTAACACTGCAGGATAACAGATTTACGGTTTCTCCAAAGAAAGGAGTACAGAAGGTAGAAGCATCGGATAAGTCAGGCAATAAGACAACCGTATCCATTACTGTAAATAACGGACATACTAAGAGTGACTGGATCATCGACAAATTACCTACTTCCACGAAAGAAGGAAGCAGACATAAGGAGTGTACGGTATGTGGAACAGTGGTAGACAGTGCCAGCATTCCAAAACTGACACCAAGTAACCCGGAGAATCCAACAAAACCAGATCCGGAGAATCCGACCAAGCCGGACCCGGAAAAACCAACGAAACCGGACCCGGAAAAACCAACGAAACCGGATCCGGAAAAACCAACCAACCCGGAGAAGCCTACACAGAAGAAATATAAGGTGATCGAGGGGGCTGATGTTACCTATACGATCAATAAAGATGGAAATCTGACCATGCGTGCAGACAGTCAGTATAAGAATTTTAAGGGAATTGAAATCGACGGTAAGACTGTAGACAGCAAGAACTATACGGCATGGAGCGGTTCTACTTATGTAAAATTCAAAAAAGATTTTGTAAATACATTATCTGTAGGAAAGCATACCGTAAAATTCAAATTTACGGACGGCTATGCAACTACCAGTCTGACGATTGCAAAGAAGGATAATTCTGATACTAAGAATCCTTCCGATAATAAAAAACCGGATACAAATACGAACACATCGGGCAATGGAACAAACAATACAACAACCACAGCCAATACACAGGTAAAAGCACCGAAGACCGGTGATACCTTCCAGCCGATACTCTGGGCAGGAATACTGTGTGTTTCCGTAGCAGGAATGGCTGGAGTCGTAGCAGCCGATAAAAAGAGAAAGAAATGTCAGTAGGAAGTAAGAATAAGAAGTATTAATACAAAGAGTTCATAGGAAACACAAACTGAGCCTCATTCACAGAAAGAAGTGGATGGGGCTCAGAGTTTTATTGCTGATCACAGAGGTGGGGAAGGGACAATCTGACTAATTATTTTCATATCATAGAGCATGCAGATGAATTGACGCAGATGTTAGCGGAGAATCAGGGCATACAGTGAGAACGGACAGAGCCTGACCGTTGCGATCATCTTAGAATCTTAACATATTACAAAAATCCTTAAAATCTTCCTTTACATTACTGTTTTATCATGGTAGTATACTAAAGTACAGTGAATGAAAAAGGAGGATTTTTTTATGAAAAGAGCAACCGGATTTGCAGCAGTGCTTATGGCAGCGGCAATGGTATTTACAATGGCAGGCTGCGGAAGCAGTAAAGACGCAGATACATCTGCAAAGAAAGAGACAAAGACAGAGGATTCTAAGGATAAGGAAAATTCCGATAAACAGTTTATCGCTGGATTTGATGCAGAATATCCTCCATACGGATATAAAGATGACAATGGCGAATATGTAGGATTTGACTTGGATTTAGCACAGGAAGTATGTGCCCGTAACGGCTGGGAACTCGTAAAACAGCCAATCGACTGGGATTCTAAAGATATGGAGTTAAATTCAGGTTCCATCGACTGTATCTGGAACGGATTTACGATGACAGGACGTGAGGATGACTATACATGGTCAAAACCATATGTAGATAACTCTATCGTTGTAGTAGTAAAAGAGGGTTCAGGAATTGAGAAAAAAGAGGATTTAGCAGGAAAAGTCGTAGCCGTACAGGCAGATTCTTCAGGACTTGCAGCTTTGACAGATGAAGAGGACAACGAAGAAAACTTAAAATTAGCAGCAAGTTTTTCAGACTTACAGCAGGTAGCAGATTATAACACAGCATTTATGAACCTTGAGGCAGGAGCCGTAGATGCGATCGTAGTAGATATCGGTGTGGCAGATTATCAGTTAGAATCCAGAACAGGATTTGCAATGTTAGATGATAAGATCCGTACAGAGCAGTATGCAGTTGGTTTCAAACTTGGAAATGAAGAGTTAAGAGATCAGGTACAGAGTACATTAGATGAGATGGTAAAAGACGGTACATTTGATGATATCGCAAAAAAATGGGATTTATCAGATATGGTATGTCTTGGTAAGTAAGGAGCAAAGAAATGGCATTTGATATCATGTTTCGTCAGCTTTTACCGGGTATGGGGGCATCTGTTTCCATATTTGTGCTGACGTTGCTGTTTTCTCTTCCATTGGGACTTTTGGTGGCATTTGCGAGAATGTCTAAGATAAAACCGCTTCAATGGATCACAAAATTTTATATATCCATTATGCGTGGAACACCGCTGATGTTACAGCTTTTAGTGGTTTATTTCGGACCGTATTATGTATTCCGGCAGAATATTTCCACCGAATACCGGTTCTATGCAACGATCATCGGATTCAGTATCAACTATGCGGCGTATTTTGCAGAGATTTACCGCTCCGGTATCCAGTCGATCCCGGTAGGACAGCGTGAGGCAGCAAAAGTCCTTGGATATTCCAGAGTCCAGACATTTTGGAAGATTATTTTTCCACAAATGGTAAAAAGGGTGCTGCCGCCGGTAACAAATGAGGTAATTACACTGGTCAAAGACACCTCACTGGCATTTGTATTGGCATATGCAGAGATGTTTACGATCGCAAAACAGATCGCAGCGGCACAGACCACGATCGTACCATTGTTTGTAGCAGGACTGTTTTACTACATATTTAATCTGATCGTAGCGGTAGGTATGGAATATTTAGAAAAACGCCTGTCTTATTATCAGTAGGAGAAATGCGATGAAGTTATTAGAGATAGAGAATTTAAAGAAAAGTTTTGAAGACCTCGATGTACTGCATGACATTTCTCTTGGGGTAGAAGAAGGAGAAGTCGTTGCGATCATCGGTCCGTCCGGTTCCGGAAAATCTACGCTGCTGCGTTGCTGCACAGGCTTAGAGCAGGCAGACAGCGGAACGATCCATTATGAAGGAAGTTACGGACTGGTATTTCAGAATTTTAATCTGTTTCCACACTATTCGGTGTTGAAAAATATTATGGATGCGCCGATCAGTGTCCAAAAGCAGAGTAAAAAAGAAGCAGAAAAAGAAGCAAGACGTCTTTTGGAGAAGATGGGCTTAAGGGACAAAGCAGATGTCTATCCGTGCCAGCTTTCAGGGGGACAGCAGCAGAGGGTAGCCATTGCAAGAGCACTTGCATTAAAACCGTCAATTCTGTTTTTTGATGAACCGACAAGTGCATTAGATCCGGAACTGACCGGAGAGATTTTAAAAGTAATCCGTGAACTTGCGGAAGAAAAAATGACTATGGTGATCGTGACACATGAGATGAGCTTTGCAAGGGATGTAGCAGACCGCGTAATCTTTATGGATGGCGGATATATCATTGAGCAGGGTGATCCAAAGGAAGTCATTGAACACCCGAAGGAAGAACGGACCAGACAGTTTTTGGCAAGATTTATGCAGGGATAAAAATCGAATTCACAAATATAGTTTGCATTAGAGGGAAGGTTGTACTTTCCCTCTTTTTTTGCTCTATAGGAAATACCCAAAACTACCCTTTACACAGGGGGAAAATACTCTTATACTACTATAGAAAGAAAAAACACAGAAAAGGGGACGGTATGAAAAGAACCGAAGAAAAACAGGGAACATTAAGATGGGATAAATTAGACAATACAGCACATGTATTTCCGGTCATTGCCGGAAGTGAGATGACGAATGTGTATCGGATCAGTGTTGTCTTAAAAGAAGAAGTACAACAGGATCTGTTACAGCAGGCATTGGATATTGTATTGCCGAAATTTGAAATTTTTCATGTGCGGCTGCGGCAGGGAATTTTCTGGTATTATTTTGAAGAAAATGTAAAGAGGGCTCCGCGGGTGCATGAGGAGGAAACCTATCCATGCCGTTACATTGTACAGAATAAGAATCGGAGTTATCTGTTCCGGGTAACTTATTATAAGAAGCGGATCAATTTAGAAGTTTTCCATGTGCTGACCGATGGAATGGGCGGTATCAATTTTTTACGGGAGCTGACTTATCAATATCTGCGTCTGGCTCATCCGAAACTTCGTGAGCAGGTGGGCGGCGATGCTCTTTGCAGTGAGACTTCGTTAAATACAGAGGATAGTTTTATCAAGAATTACAGAAAGAGCAGCCAGAAGATTTATAAGACCCAGAAGGCATATCTGCTCAAAGGAGAAAAATTCAAAGAGCCGGAGTTTGGCGTAATACACGGATATTTGAATATCCCACAGCTAAAAAGTGTCTGTAAGAAGATGGGAGCAAGTATCAATGAATATTTAGTCAGTGTCTTTATCTGGAGTATTTATACGGAGTATATGCATGGGATGCCGGAGAAACGTCCGGTCCGTGTCGCCGTTCCGGTCAATCTGCGTCCGTTTTTTAACTCTGTGACGACAAAGAATTTTTTTGCAATGGTCTCGGCAGAATTTGAAGCCAAAAAGGAAACCTATACCTTTGAAGAGGTACTAAAGATCGTGTGTGAGAGTCTCCGGTCACAGATCAATAAAGAGCATTTAGAGGATATTTTTTCTTATAATGTATCCAACGAAAAGATATTGATCGCAAGGGCAGTCCCGTTGGTATTGAAAAAACTTGCCATTCGTTCGGTCTATACATCGGCGGCACTGGCAAATACTTCTACCATTACCAATATAGGAAATATTTCCGTGCGGGAGGAATATGAGCCATATATAGAGGGATTTCATGCCTATCTTGCGATGTCCAAAGGGCAGAACTTAAAAGGAACGATCTGTTCTTACAAGGATACACTGGTGTTTACGTTTAGTTTTATTTTAAAAGATACTTCCGTACAGAAAGCTTTTTTTAGAAAGTTAGCGTCCGATGGACTGGATGTTTCAATAGAAAGTAATGGTGTGTGTTATGAGTAAATGCAGAAATTGTAAAATAGAGATTTTAGACCGTACCGGAGTCTGCCCGCTGTGCCATTGTGTGGTGGAACAGGACGGAAGCGAAAGAGAAGCGGCATATCCTGATGTGGGAATCCGGGAAAAACGTTTTGCACTGATCATCCGTATCTATGTATTTTTGGCCGTTATGGCAGAGGCACTGTTGGTATTCATCAATGTAAACTATCATAAGGGAATCTGGTGGAGTGCGATCACGGCAGGAGTATTTATTTACATTTATCTGATCATGAAGATCGGAATCCAAAACGATGCAGGCTACCGCAGTAAGATTATTCTTTTGACGATATTCAGTATCGGACTGCTCTTTCTGATTGATGAAGTGGCCGGTTATCGTGGCTGGTCTTTGAACTATGTCCTGCCGGCAGGCGTGATCATGCTGAATGTGGCGATCATACTTTTGATGATCGTCAACTGGAGGAACTGGCCGAGTTATCTGCTGTTTCAGCTTTTTTGCATTTTGTGCAGTATCTTTCCGATCATTTTATGGAAGAAGGATGTCATTACAAAACCGTTTTTAAGTGAGATTGCACTTGCTGTTTCGGTATTTTTGTTCCTCGGAACCTTTATCATTGGCGGAAGCCGTGCGAGAGCGGAATTGAAGAGAAGATTTCATGTTTAGGAAACTGAGGCGTAAGGAGTAAGAAGAAAATATGGCAGAAAGTATCAGAGGAAAAGTGATCCGCGATCTGATTGCCCGTTTTTCAAATGATCTGTTGATCGGCAAAAAGATAAAAAGCGGAGAGTTAAGAAAAAGAGCTGTGGATTTAGAACCGGAGTGGAAATGCCCGGAGCAGTTTACCAATACCATGATCCTTATGGAAAATTTTACCATGGAGCTGTTAGAGCCGGTGGAAAATGTGGGCAGCCGGGTGGTGCTGCAGCTTCATGGAGGCGGATATATTGCCACGATGAAGAATGCATACCGTTCGTTTGCGGCACTTTACAGTGAGTTGGGCGGCAACTGCCGTGTATTGACCATTGATTACCGGGTTGCACCGGAGCATCCGTATCCGGCGGCATTAGAGGATACGATCGCGGCATATCACTGGCTGTTAGAACAGGGATATCCGGCAGAAAAAATTGTTGTGGCAGGAGATTCCGCCGGTGGCGGATTGGCATTGGCACTCTGCCTATGGCTGAAAAACCATAAAGAACCGCTGCCGTCCGGTGTGATCGCCATGTCACCGTGGACAGATCTAACGATCAGTGGCGAATCAGTGGAAACAAACTTTGAGAAAGACCCATTGTTTGGAAAAACAAGGGACAGCATGTTATATAACAAGGACTATCTTGGAGAAAATGATCCGACAAATGAATATATTTCTCCCTTATTTGGTGATTATGAAGGATTTCCACCACTGCTGATACAGGTGGGTTCCTATGAAATGCTGTTAAGCGATTCGACCAGAGTTGCGAAAAAAGCAAAAGAAGCCGGAGGCAAAGTAAAACTTTCCATATATGAGGGAATGTTCCATGTGTTTCAAATGGCAATGCTGCTGATGCCGGAATCGAAGAAGGCATGGGCAGAGATCAAACGTTTTTTGCATTACTTAGATGCAGAAGAGAATGAAATGCAGAACATAAGTAAAGAGGAAAAAGCATAGGATTCTACAGAAAGAAAAATACTGTGGAGTTATCATGAAAAAAGCTGCAAAATGGTTGTTATGTATGAATCTGCTGGCATGGACACTGCTGGCAGTTCAGGTTTTGACTGTAAACATGGAGCAAAGAGTCGCACAGAATATGGTTCCTGTTCAAAATGGAGATGTGCAGGCAAAAGGAGAGGACGCAGATGCAGTGAAAAAGAAGGTAGCGCTGACTTTTGATGATGGTCCTGATCCGGATTATACGGAGATGCTCTTAGACGGACTGAAAAAGAGAAATGTCAAGGCAACCTTTTTTTTGTTGGGAAAGCAGGCAGAAGCATATCCCGATATCGTAAAACGCATGCATAAAGAAGGGCATATGATAGGAAATCACTCCTATGACCATGTCAATTTAGCGAACCTTTCTAAAACGGATGCGGCAAAGCAGATCCGGATGACAAGTGAGGCAATCCATAAGATTACCGGAGAATATCCGCAGTATTTAAGACCGCCGTTTGGAAATGAGCCACCGGAATGCAGTTGTGCGAAGAATATGATGACCGTGCTTTGGGACGTGGACCCGCTCGACTGGTGTTGCGGAAGCTCCTCTACGGTCATAGAAAAAGTAGTAAAAGCGGTGGAGGAAGATGATATCATTTTACTGCATGATGCATCGGAAAGCAGTGTGGAGGCAGCACTTGGGATCATTGATGCTTTAGAAAAACAGGGATATGAATTCGTTACCGTGGATGAGGTGATTTTTGAATAAAAATCCATAAAAATGAAATTTGTATTGCTTCAACTTGCAAAATGATGTATATTTTATAAGGATAAGGGGATAAAAATGGATTTATTTGACTACATGAGAGAACAAAATATGCAAAATGAATCTCCGCTGGCAAATAGAATGCGACCAAAGACATTAGAGGAGGTGGTTGGACAGCAGCACATTATCGGAAAGGATAAGCTGCTTTACCGTGCGATCCGGGCAGACAAGTTGAGTTCGGTTATTTTCTACGGACCACCCGGTACCGGAAAAACCACACTTGCAAAGGTCATTGCGGGAGCAACGAAAGCAGAATTTGTGTCGATCAATGCAACTGCCGCCGGAAAAAAGGATATGGAGGCTGTGGTCGAACAGGCGAAGAACAGTCTTGGCATGTATGGAAGACGGACGATCCTTTTTATAGATGAGATTCATCGCTTTAACAAGGGACAGCAGGATTATCTGCTTCCGTTTGTCGAGGACGGTACGATCATCTTGATCGGGGCAACCACAGAGAACCCGTATTTTGAGGTAAATGGGGCACTGCTCTCAAGGTCAGTCATTTTTGAATTAAAGTCATTAGATAAAGAGGACATCCGCATACTTTTAAGACGTGCCGTAACCGATGAGGAACGGGGAATGGGTGCCTACCATGCCGTTTTAGAGCCGGATGCCGAGGATTTTTTAGCGGATATCAGTAATGGAGATGCAAGGGCAGCATTAACGGCAATAGAGCTTGGCGTGCTGACCACGGAGCGGAGCGAGGACGGTAAGATCCACATTACTTTAGACGTAGCACAGGAATGTATACAGAAGCGGGCAGTGCGGTATGATAAAATGGGAGATCAGCACTATGATACGATCTCTGCATTTATCAAGAGTATCCGCGGTTCGGATCCGGATGCAGCCGTTTATTATCTCGCCAGAATGTTGTATGCAGGCGAAGATATCCGGTTTATTGCAAGGAGAATGATGATCAGTGCATCCGAGGATGTGGGAAATGCAGACCCGAATGCATTGAATGTGGCAGTTTCTGCAGCATTAGCAGTAGAGCGGATCGGGATGCCGGAGGCAAGGATCATTTTAGCACAGGCAGCTACTTATTTAGCATCGGCTCCAAAGAGTAATGCATCCTATTTAGCCGTTGACCGGGCAACCGAGTGCATGAAGCAGACGATGACTGCTCCGGTGCCGGTACATTTACAGGACGCCCATTATAAAGGAAGCGAAAAATTAGGACATGGTCTGGGTTATTTATATGCACATAATTACCCGAACCACTATGTAGAACAACAATATCTGCCGGATGCCTTAAAAGACGAGGTCTTTTATGAGCCGACAGAGATCGGTTATGAAAAACAGATTAAGAAGCATTTACAGTTTTTAAGAGGCAATCAGACAGAAAACTAATATGATAAAGCATGAAGGAGTTTAGGAGGAAATATGAAGTCTTATCAGGAAATGTCAAAAGAAGAGTTGTTACAGGAAAAAGAAAGTTTGAAAGCAGCGTATAAGGAATACCAGAAGATGGATCTGAGTCTGAACATGGCAAGAGGAAAACCGGCAGTCGAGCAGTTGGATATGGTCATGGATATTTTAGACGTACTGGATTCTAAGAGTGAGATGGTTGCAGAAAACGGAAGTGATGTACGCAATTACGGTGAGATGGATGGTATTCCGGAAGCCAAAAAACTGATGGCAGATATGATGGGAACAAAAGCTGAGAATGTACTGGTATTTGGAAATGCAAGTCTTACGATCATGTATGATACCGTGTCACGTTCTATGACACATGGTGTCTGTGGAAGTACGCCTTGGTGTCATTTAGATAAGATTAAATTTCTCTGTCCTGTTCCGGGATATGACAGACATTTTGCGATTACCGAGCATTTTGGCATCGAAATGATCAATATCCCGATGACAGAAGACGGACCGGATATGGATATGGTAGAACAGTATGTCAATAATGATCCTTCCGTAAAAGGAATCTGGTGTGTGCCGAAATATTCCAATCCACAGGGTTATGTCTATTCCGATGAGACGGTAAAACGTTTCGCGGCGTTAAAACCGGCAGCAGAAGATTTCAGGATTTTCTGGGATAATTCCTATGTAGTACATCATTTATATGAGGACAGACAGGCAGAGCTTTTAGACATTATTTCAGAGTGTGAAAAAGCAGGAAATCCGGATATTGTCTATGAGTTTGCATCTACTTCTAAAGTGACCTTTGCGGGAGCAGGAATTGCAGCCATGGCATCTTCAAAAAAGAATCTGGATTTTATCAGAAAGAGTATGACCATTCAGACGATCGGTTATGACAAAGTCAACCAGTACCGTCATGTAAAATATTTCAAGGATTTAGATGGCATCAAAGCAAAGATGAAACAGCATGCAGACATCCTGCGTCCGAAATTTGAAATGGTGGATGAGATCTTAACCAAAGAATTAGAAGGTCTTGGTATCGGAACCTGGACAAAACCTCTTGGCGGATATTTCATTACCTTTGAAACTTTAGAAGGCTGTGCAACTTCTGTGGTAAAAAAAGCAAAAGAGGCAGGCGTAGTCCTGACTGGAGCCGGAGCACCATTCCCATATGGAACCGATCCAAGAGATTTTGTGATCAGGATTGCACCGTCTTATCCGACTTTAGAGGAACTTCGTCAGGCAGCAGAAGTCTTTGTCCTCTGCGTTAAATTAGCTTCAGTAGAAAAATTATTAGAGGCATAAAAACTGCTACAACATCAGGGCAGCGTAAACAAGTGATATAGAAACTTCATATAAATAAACAGGAAATAAGTGGCAGAATGTCAGAAATCCGCAGGTATGGTTATGGTAAGGGCTGTACTTTGCGGAAGGGATGTTCTGCCATCCTGCTTTTTTGATAAAGGATTTTCTATAAAAAAGACACATTCTGCTACAAAATATGCCTATGAGAAAAATGCTCCGAAAGGTACAATACAGATAAATAACAAGGTGGAGGGCATATCATGTTAAAGATTAAAAATCTGACAAAAGTATATGGAGACAAAAAGGCGTGTGAGACGAACAGGAAACGCAGCATGTCAGTGGGGATAGCCGAAGACAGCGGCATCCTATAAAGGAAAAAATACTCATAATCGCATTCAAAATCGGTTGTAACCCATTCGCCCCCATGCTATAATACCCTTAAAGCATATTTTCTTATATAAGGCGGCATTTCTGCCGTAGTCTATTACAAATCTTATTCAGATCAGAAAATTCATGCTTTTCCAACATTATGAATAGCAGGAGTTTTCGCGAAAAAGGATAAGAACTCCTGTAAAACAATTTCAAACAGGAGGTAATACTATGACAGAAACCAAAAATGAGATCAGTGTTGCAAAAAACCACAAGGACAGACTGTTCCGCATGATATTCCGTGAAAAGAAAGAGCTGTTAAGCCTTTATAATGCAGTCAACGGAACATCTTACACAAATGCAGAGGACTTAGAGATTGTAACCTTAGAAAATGCCATCTACATGAACATGAAAAATGATCTGGCATTTATCATGGATTCATACCTGAATCTTTATGAACACCAGTCCACTTATTCTCCCAATATGCCATTGCGGGATTTGTTTTATATTGCAAAAGAATTGCAGGGGCAGGTTGATCACAGGGATCTGTATCGCAACACACTCATCAAAATCCCGACACCGAGATTTCTAGTATTCTACAATGGTTCGGAGGAACAGGCAGAAAAGAAATATTTAAGGTTATCAGATGCGTTTCAAAAATCGATGGACGATCCGGATTTAGAATTAGTGGTAACCATGCTAAATATCAACCTCGGAAAGAATAAAAAGTTATTAGAACAATGCCAGACCTTAAAGGAGTATGCGATTTATGTGAAGAAAGTACGAACTTATGCAAAGAATATGAAGAATGTAGAAGAGGCAGTGGACAAAGCGGTGACAGAGTGTATCCACGAAGGAATCCTGCGGGAGTTTCTGCTTCGAAACAGGAAAGAGGCGGTGGAAATGAGTATTTTTGAATATGATGAGGAAGCAGTCTTTGAGATTGTCCGGAAAGATGAATATGAGAAAGGACTTCAGGAAGGTCTAGAAAAGGGGATTGAAAAAGGCATAGAAGAGGGAAGAGAGGAGGGTTTTTCAGCCGGAAAAGCAGATGCTATCTTAGAATTATTAGAAGATATCGGCACGATACCGGAAGAAATCCGTGAAAGAATTCATAACGAAAAAGACAGCAAAGTCCTGAACGGCTGGTTAAAGCAGGCAGCAAAGGCAGAGTCTATAGATGAGTTTGTATCGAAAATGTAAGTAAATGAATCATATTACTCATACTATTTATATAAAGATTTTTGTATTGCACAGTAAGATTTCACCAATGCTTCCGAGTTTCTTCTCCATAGCATAAAAGAAACACTCCATCATTGGTGAAATCTCACTGGGGTATATACTTTCGAAAGGAATGAAGAAAATTCAGGTTCTTAAAAAAATTTACAAGGAAAGTGAGTGTATAACGAGGATATAAGCAAAAGGTGTTGCTCAAATGAGCAGCATCTTTTGTTTTAGAACCTTATTTTATAGTAACCAAAACACGACAACAGATCCGTACCCCAAATAACTCAGCATTTTATTAGGTGAATGTTCTTTGAAGTCACTAGATGATCTACCAAAATGTCATTTTTTTCATTACATTATTTTAAGATTTTCTATGCCGTACCGCTGTCCTCGGCTATCCCCACAGACAGTTGCGAGGCTTCCGTCGTGAGGAGCACACTGCCGCTCATGTTTTGTGTCTGTTTGAGCCCATAGGGCGAGTTACACAAAGCATGGGCGAAAAGGCGTGTGCGACGAACAGGAAACGCAGCATGTCTGCGGGGATAGCCGAGGACAGCACTATTGCACAAAAATATCTTGCACACCACAAAACTCCCCTACAACAAGTATAGTTTTTTTTCACAAACTATGATAAAATATATAATTGTGTATCACATAAGAGGAGTTAAGAATAAAAAATGAAAAAGAACCGTTTCAAAAATAAAAAAAGAGTTGTTGTAAAGATCGGATCATCCTCACTGACGCATCCAAAGACAGGAAATCTGGATTTTATCAAATTAGAGCGTCTGGTGCGGGAATTATGTGATCTGAGAAATCAGGATATTGATGTGTGCCTGGTAAGTTCCGGTGCTATTTCCGTAGGAAGAAAAATGATGGGGATCAAAAAACGTCCCAAAAGCATCGCCGTTAAGCAGGCATGCGCGGCAGTCGGACAGGCAAGTCTGATGATGACATATCAGAAATTATTCAGTGAGTATCACCAGACCTGTGGTCAGGTATTAATGACCAAAAAGACCATGATAGATAATGTGTCCAGAAAAAATGCGGAAAACACCTTTGAAGAGCTGTTCCGTCTCGGTGTCATCCCGATCGTCAATGAAAATGATACCGTCAGCACCTATGAGATCCAATTCGGTGACAATGACACCTTATCTGCCATTGTTGCATCCCTGATCGGTGCCGATCTGTTAGTTCTTTTGTCAGACATCGACGGACTGTTTACCGATGACCCGCATACAAACCCGAATGCGGAACTGATCGAGACGGTGGAAAAACTGGATGAAAAATACCTGAATATGGCAAAAGATACCACCGGAAGCGATGTCGGTACCGGAGGAATGGCAACAAAGCTGAATGCAGCAAGAATTGCATCCTATTCCGGTGCGGATATGATCATTGCCAATGCGAAAGATGTCGGTGTCCTGCATAAAATATTTGAAGACGACTTTATAGGAACCGTCTTTTTATCCAACAAAGATGAAGATTTTTACATACCTGATTTTATAGAAGAAAATATGGGTTAATTAGGAGGATTTATGGATCAGAAAAAAATAGACAGGATCAATGCACTCTATCACAAATCCAAGGCAGAAGGATTGACTGAAGCAGAGAAAAAGGAGCAGGCACTCCTTCGAAAAGAGTATATCGCATCGGTCAGAAGCAATTTGAAGGCACAGTTAAATAATATCGATGTCAAAGAAGCAGATGGAAGTATTGTAAACCTTGGTAAAAAATATGGTAACAAAAGCGCAAATTAGAAAAGCACTGTTACAAAAACGGGAAGAACTTCCCGAAAACCTGTGCGAGGAATTGTCAACCAATATAAAGGGGCAGTTAACAACTTGGGAAGAACTGCAAAACAGGGGATATTTTTACGCGTATTATCCGTTGGGAACAGAATTGTCTCTGCTTCCTCTGATACAATGGCTGTTAGATACCGGCAGACGTGTCGCACTACCTAAAACAGACGGTGACAACATGGATTTTTATGAAATACAGGATTTAAATGAGGTGCGAAAAGGACAATTTGGAGTCATGGAATCTATCGGTGAACAAAAAGTCTGTTGGGAGGATGCACTTTGCCTGACACCCGGAGTTGGTTTTTCGACAGAGGGGGAACGGCTCGGACATGGAGCCGGATATTATGACCGATATTTTGAAAAACACCCCAGACTTTTAAGAGTCGGAATTGCATATGAATTTCAGATTGTAGATTATATTCCAACAGAACCAACAGATATTCCCATGCAATGGATTGTAACTCCAAAGAGTATCTTAAAAGTCACGAATTTACGATGAGAGGAGAACACATATGAAAGCAGAATTAATGGAAATTGGAACAAAAGCAAAAGAGGCTGCCGGAAAAATGGCACTTCTTGAAACCAATAAGAAGAACGAAGTATTAAATTGTGTGGCAAAGAATTTAATGAAAGATTCCAAGACACTGATTGCCGAGAATAAAAAAGATATGGACGCAGGAAAAGCAAACGGAATGCCGGAAGGACTCTTAGACCGTCTGTTGTTAACTGAAAAACGCATTGAACAGATGGCAGAAGGTTTAGAGCAGGTAGCAGCCTTAGATGACCCGATCGGTGAAGTGCTTTCCATGAAAAAACGTCCAAACGGTCTTAGAATCGGTCAGAAACGTGTACCGCTCGGTGTTGTCGGTATCATCTATGAAGCACGTCCAAATGTAACAGCAGATGCCTTCGGACTCTGCTTTAAAACAGGAAACGCAGTGATTTTAAAGGGGGGAAGTGATGCGATTCATTCTAATATGGCAATCGTTGCCAGCATCCGACGCACTTTAACAGAATGTGGTGTGGATGAAAATGCCATTGCGTTAATTGAAGATACATCCAGAGAGACCACGACGGAATTTATGAAAATGAACGGATATGTAGATGTTCTGATTCCACGCGGCGGAGCCGGACTGATTCGTGCCGTTGTTGAAAATGCAACCGTACCGGTTATCGAAACAGGAACCGGTAACTGCCATATCTATGTAGACGAGAGCGCCAATTTAGACATGGCGGTCAACATCATCTTCAATGCAAAGACACAGAGAATCGGAGTATGCAACGCCTGTGAGTCCTTAGTTGTCCATGAAAATATCAAAGATGCACTGCTTCCAAAATTAGCAGAACGTCTGAAAGAGAAAAATGTCGAAATGCGTGGCGACAAAGCAAGTCAGGAAGCATGCAATGACATTGTTCCGGCATCGGAAGAGGACTGGGGAAAAGAATATCTTGATTATATTTTATCCATAAAGACTGTAAAATCAACGGCTGAGGCGATTGCACATATCAATCGTTATAACACAGGACACTCAGAGGCCATCATTACTGAGAACTATATAAATGCAGAAAAGTTCCTTGATGAAGTCGATGCCGCGGCAGTTTACGTCAATGCATCCACACGTTTTACGGACGGATTTGAGTTTGGATTTGGTGCAGAAATCGGAATCAGTACCCAGAAACTTCATGCCAGAGGTCCAATGGGATTAGAAGCACTGACCAGCACAAAATATATCATCTATGGCAACGGACAGATTCGTCCATAACAATACACATGAAATCGTTGACGATTAGAAAGGTAAAATTGTAACACATGTACGAAAATATAGATTTTGACAACATCGATTTAACACAGAATCCACCACAGGAAGAGCCGAATCGGCAATATTACTATATTGCAAAGGCAAGACAGTATGTACAGCAGTGGCTTCCGATCGTGGCGGCAGCGCAGCTTACAAAAGACAATGAACTGGAGAAAGACTTCCTGATGAAATGGATCGATGTTATGGAGTATGAATAAATCGTACAAAAAAATAAGCCTCCGAACGAGGCTTATTTTTTATTTCATAATATACATAAGAGACAAAATCAACTGCTAAAAATCAGAAAAATACATTTCCACCAACATTTATACCAGATACGCCGGTAGATGCTGAGCGGAACTGTAAACAGTTTATAACTGCAGAATGTCTTGCGCCGCCAAGTGCTGCCTGGGCAAAGGAAATCTGTGCGGTGGAATAAATATTCATATCCTGACGCTGGAAGATTGGATGTCTGGATACAACTACTTCTACTAATAAATCTCCTCTTGGACCACCGTTGACACCCGGCTCTCCTTTTTCACGGATACGGACACTCTGTCCATTGTCGATACCGGCCGGAATCGTTACCTGGATTTTTCTCTTTCTTGCAATATATCCGGTACCACGGCAATCCGGACATTTGTCTTTGACTACTTTACCGGTACCATTACAATCCGGACAGGTCTGGACATTCTGCACCGTTCCAAAGAAAGACTGCTGTG
>ERZ826016.1383-NODE-1383-length-23020-cov-19.865665_pt1 | contig 23020 bp, 18 predicted proteins | sample MGYA00519872_ERZ826016 | MGnify/ENA primary metagenome ERZ826016 (study PRJEB31778, sample SAMEA3449218) | human gut metagenome | biome: human gut; feature: human-associated habitat; material: faeces | place: United Kingdom | collected 2010/2012 ... | reverse complement strand
CACAGAAGTATGCCAGTTATTCGATAAGAATGTGACCCGTGTATTCACGAATCTGGGATGGGAACAGGAATATTTCCTGGTAGATTCCGCCCTATACAATGCCCGTCCCGATCTTTGTCTGACCGGGCGCACGCTTATGGGACATTCGTCTGCAAAAGACCAGCAGTTGGAAGACCACTATTTCGGTTCTATCCCCCCACGGGTAACAGCTTTCATGAAAGAACTGGAAATAGAATGCCACAAACTTGGAATTCCGGCAAAAACACGCCATAACGAAGTTGCCCCCAACCAATTTGAATTGGCTCCAATCTTTGAGAATGCCAACCTTGCCAATGATCATAATCAGTTGGTAATGGACCTGATGAAGCGTATTGCCCGTAAACATAACTTTGCCGTGTTGCTGCATGAGAAGCCTTACAGTGGTGTTAACGGTTCGGGAAAACACAATAACTGGTCACTCTGTACAGATACCGGCATCAACCTTTTCGCTCCCGGTAAGAATCCAAAAGGAAACATGCTTTTCCTCACTTTCTTAGTGAACGTATTAATGATGGTTTATAAAAACCAGAATTTACTGCGTGCTTCTATAATGAGTGCAGGTAACAGTCACCGCCTAGGTGCCAATGAAGCGCCACCCGCTATTTTATCCATATTCCTGGGCAGACAATTATCTGCCACTCTGGATGATATAGTACGTCAGGTAGGAGACGATAAAATGACTGCCGAAGAAAAAACAACTCTTAAATTGGGAATCGGACGTATTCCAGAGATTCTCCTCGACACGACAGACCGTAACCGTACTTCTCCGTTTGCTTTCACCGGCAATCGTTTTGAGTTCCGTGCAGCCGGTTCTTCATCCAACTGTGCAGCTGCCATGATTGCTATCAATGCTGCCATGGCTAACCAGTTGAATGAATTCAAAGCATCCATCGACAAACTGATGGAAGAAGGAATTGGGAAAGATGAAGCCATTTTCCGCATCCTGAAAGAAACTATCATCGCTTCCGAAGCTATCCGTTTCGAAGGAGACGGTTACTCTGACCAATGGAAAGAAGAAGCTGCCCGCCGCGGACTGACTAATATTTGCCATGTACCCGAAGCTCTGATGCACTATATGGACAACCAATCCCGCTCGGTATTGATCGGCGAACGTATCTTTAATGAAACGGAGCTCGCCTGTCGTCTGGAAGTAGAATTGGAGAAATACACCATGAAAGTGCAAATTGAAAGCCGCGTATTGGGTGACTTGGCCATCAATCACATTGTCCCCATAGCAGTCAGCAACCAGAACCGCCTGCTGGAGAACCTGCTCGGACTCAAAGAAATCTTCTCCCCTGAAGAATACGAAGTACTAAGTGCCGATCGTAAAGAACTGATACGGGAAATTTCCAAGCGTGTAACTGCTATCAAAGTCCTTGTACGCGAAATGACCGAAGCCCGTAAAGTGGCCAATCATATGGATAGCTACAAAGATAAGGCTTTTGCCTACGAAGAAAATGTACGCCCATATCTGGAAAAGATACGTGATCATATCGATCACCTTGAAATGGAGGTCGACGACGAGATTTGGCCGTTGCCGAAATATAGGGAATTGTTGTTCACAAAATGATAATTTAGCGCTACGCGCTAAATTAAGTGACGAGCTATGAGCTACCAGTGCACAAGTTGCTGTGCTATAAACCTGAAAGCTATTATATAGTAACTTACACTCACATACCGAAAGCTACTTGTAGCTTGTATCCCGTAGCTTGTCACTTAATTCCATATTTGAAAATTCCTGCCCGATTACTGCATCTTTTCGTGTCTTTTGTGCAATATTTAATTTTTTCTTTTTACATTTGTGCTGTATAACACAGTTTTGCAGCAGTTATGGTAAAAATGAATTTGTCAGACGTGAATGTTCCGGAGCTGATAGCCGATATGTGGGAGCCCCTGAATGAAGAACAGCGGGAATTTCTCGCTAACCATTTTACGCTCCAGAATTATAAGAAAAATGAAGTCATTCATTGCGAAGGTGAAACCCCTAAATACCTCATGTGCCTTCTGAATGGAAAGGTCAAGATTTATAAGGATGGTGTCGGTGGCAGAAGCCAGATTATCCGCATGATTAAACCCGTTGAGTATTTCGGTTACCGTGCTTACTTCGCCAAAGAAGACTACGTTACTGCTGCTGCCGCTTTCGAACCTTCTCTGATCTGCCTGATACCGATGAGTGCTATCACTACATTGGTGACGCAGAACAATGATCTTGCCATGTTCTTTATCAAGCAACTATCCTTTGATCTGGGAGTTGCCGACGAACGCACTGTTAACCTGACACAGAAACATATTCGTGGCAGATTGGCGGAATCACTGCTCTTCCTCAAAGAAAGTTATGGATTGGAAGAAGATGGCTCAACTCTCAGTATATACCTTTCGCGGGAAGATCTGGCAAATTTGTCGAATATGACAACCTCCAATGCCATTCGTACGCTATCACAATTCTCTACTGAACGTTTAATCACTATCGACGGACGAAAAATAAAGATCATCGACGAAGAAAAGCTGAAAAAGATAAGTAAAATAGGATAAAGAATAGTAGCGTCTCCCCCCCCTTGACGACAGCTATACCCCTTTTCCCTGTTTTGCCCGATTTATAAACTTAACACACATTTATGTCATGAAAAAAGGATTAAGTGCTTTGCTATTAGCAAGCCTGCTGTGTGCCTCTTCCGGCTGTCAGCAAAATCAAAAAGAAGTGGTGAACGAGTACAATATCGTTCCGATGCCTAATCAGATGACTCCCCAAGAGGGACGTTTCTTACTGAGCAATAAAGTATCTGTCGTCACAGCCGGTTGCACTCCGGAAGTACAAGCCATTGCGGACAGCTTGATTGCTCAAATTCAACTGACCTCCGGTATTTCTCTGAAAACTAGTTCACAGGAGAATCCGGAACAACCAGACATACGCTTCGTTACGGAAGAAGGTATGCTCAAGGAAGGATACAAACTTTCCATCGCACCGAATGAAATCACCCTTTCGGCATCACATCCCAACGGTTTCTTTTATGGAGTACAGACTATGTATCAACTGTTACCACCCGCCATTTACGGAAAGGTAACTGTGAAACGTGCCAACTGGTCTCTGCCTGCTGTTGAAATAGAAGACGCTCCCCGTTTTCCTTACCGAGGCCTGATGCTGGATGTCTGCCGTCATTTCTCTACGACCGATTACATTTATAAATTCATCGATATGCTTGCCATGCATAAGATGAACACCTTCCACTTTCACCTGACTGATGATCAGGGATGGAGGATAGAAATCAAGAAATACCCGAAATTACAGGAAGTCGGTTCGAAGCGGAAAGAAACGTTGATAGATTACTATTATGTCAACTGGCCGCAAATATTTGACGGCAAAGAACATGGAGGATACTATACACAGGAAGAGATTAAAGATATAGTGGCTTATGCAGCAAGCAAATACATTACCGTAATCCCGGAAATAGAGATGCCGGGACATGCCATTGCCGCCCTTGCCTCCTACCCTGAACTATCTTGCAGACCGGATACGACGTATGAAGTAACCGGTACATGGGGAGTATTCGAAGAAGTCTTCTGCCCCAAAGAAGAAACGTTCCAATTCCTGGAAGGTGTACTGGATGAGGTGATGGAATTATTCCCCAGTTCATACATTCACATCGGTGGTGACGAATGTCCCAAAGATGCATGGATAAAGTGTGCACATTGCCAAGGACTGATCAAGAAATTAGGTCTGAAAGATGATACCACTCCGAATGCCATTGACGGTAAGAAACATACAAAGGAAGAAAAGCTGCAAAGCTACTTCATCACCCGCATGGAGAAATATCTCAATAGCAAAGGACGGAATATCACCGGTTGGGACGAAATCCTGGAAGGCGGACTCGCACCCAATGCAACAGTGATGTCCTGGCGTGGTGTGGAAGGCGGTATCACTGCCGCCAAAGCGGGACACGATGCAATTATGACTCCCAGCCCGTATGCTTACCTGGACCAGTATCAGGAAGAACCCGAAACCGCACCGACTACCATCGGCGGATATCAGACACTGAAAAAGACCTATAGTTATAATCCTGTTCCCGATGACGCTGACGAACTGGTGAAAAAACATATCATCGGCGTGCAAGGTAATATATGGAACGAATACATGCAAAGTGATGAACGTCGTGACTATCAGGCATTCCCCCGTGCCGTGGCTTTGGCAGAGACGGGCTGGACACAGAACAACCGGAAGAACTGGAACGGCTTCCGGAGTCGCATGGTAGAAGACTTTGAGCGTATGGACGCCATGAACGTAAAGGCATGCCGCAATTTCTTCGATGTCAATATCAATACGCACGTGTACGACGGCACATTGAAAGCCGTGTTGGAAACATTCTATCCGGATGCCGAAATCAGATATACCACGGATGGAAGTGCACCGACTGCAAAGTCTGAACTTTACACTCAGCCATTCATTTGGGAAGGCTACATCGATTTGCAGGCAGCAGCTTTCAAGAACGGTAAAATGCTGGGGAAAGTGAACGGCAAGAAACTGTATGCAAACCTGATAAGTGGAAAGCAATACACCACCACTCCTCATTGGGGTTGGATGAGCGGTGACATCTTCGGAGAGAATGATGTATTAGGCGCAGATACCACAACATTGGGATTGACCAATGGAAAACGCGGCAATATCGCTTCCTTCACACCATGGGTAGCCTTCAACCTGAATGAAAAGAATAACAATGAGCTCGTATTTTCCGTCGATCTGGAAAAACCGGCCACTATCAGTAAAGTGATTTTCGGTACACTCTATAATCCCGCTTTCCGTGTACTGCCCGCAGGCGCAGCTCGTGTGGAAGTATCCACTGATGGCAAAGAATTTAAGGAAGTAGCTCAGGCCTCCTACACCCGCGAATATCCTGACCATGGCAGGAAGATGTTCACTGATGTACTGGAGTGTACACCAACCGAAGCACGCTATATCAAAGTGACTTTAAAGAGTGGTGGCACATTGCGTAACGGCATTGACTGCCGGAAAGATTCACCGGGAGATATTATTCCTTCGGACTTATACGTAGATGAAATAGAAGTATATTAAAAGAGAAAAGCTCCGGATTGCAAGACAATCCGGAGCTTTTCTCTTTTAATATGATATTCCCCGACCGGGAAGACCTTCTTCAGAACAGGAGTTTAGATCAAGCACTTGGATGAAAGATATCTTTCCGCTTCAAGTGCTGCCTTACAGCCGCTTCCTGCTGCCGTAATAGCCTGACGATAATGCGGATCGGCAATGTCACCGGCGGCAAACACACCCGGCACTTTCGTACGAGGGCTGTCGCCTTCTGTAATGATATAACCTGTCTCGTCTGTATCCAGATAGGGTTTGAAGATATCTGAGTTCGGTTGATGGCCGATAGCCAGGAAGAAACCATCAATAGCCAGGTCGTAGCGTTCTTCATCCGATTCACCCATACGTTTCACCAGATGAACACCTTCCACACCATTCTCTCCGAACAAGCCCACGGCATTGTGCTCAAACAGCACATCTATATTCTCATGCTTCATCACACGCTCCTGCATGATTTTGGAAGCACGCAGGAAAGGCTTCCGCACAATCAGATAAACCTTCTTAGCCAGTCCGGCCAGGTAAACAGCCTCTTCACAAGCCGTATCACCACCACCGACCACTGCTACCACCTTCTTGCGATAGAAGAAACCATCACAAGTAGCGCAAGCACTGACGCCCATACCGGCATATTTCTTTTCATCATCCAATCCCAAATATTTGGCAGTAGCGCCCGTAGCAATTATCAACGTATCAGTTTCAATCACTTTCTCTTCGTCAATCGTTACTTTGTATGGAGCCGCACTCAGGTCGGAAGCGGTTGCAATACCAAAACGCAGGTCTGCACCGAAACGCTCTGCCTGTTTGCGCAAATCATCCATCAATTGCTGGCCACTGACACCTTCCGGATAACCGGGAAAGTTCTCCACATCTGTAGTTGTCGTCAACTGACCACCCGGCTGTAATCCTTCATAAAGCACCGGAGAAAGGTTGGCACGCCCTGCATAAATAGCCGCAGTATAACCGGCAGGACCAGAACCTATAATCAGACATTTTACTTTTTCTGTTTCCATAATCGTTATTTATATATTTAGTTATTATCTATCTCAGATCAATCACTTCAGCAGTCGGATACGCTTTCTTGTCAAAAGTGAAAAGATGATCGCTGTATGATTCTCCCGCTTTATAAGATGTAATACGAATAGCCACGCTATTTCCACCCTTTTGCGTCATGCTGATACATAAAGGCTGAAAGGTGTCTTTCGTTACATAAATAATAACGCACTGCAAATCCTTCTTTCTATCAGAAGCGGTTAATATCACCTCATAAGCAGGTTTACCTCCATAAACATCAGTTTTACCCAATTTCATGTGATACCCTTGCTTGTAAATAGACAGCAGGGCATAAGGATTGATACTTTGTAACTCTTCAGGAGTAGGTTCGGAAACGTTCACTTCGTCACTGTTTGTGAGATAGCTCCATTGCGTACGACCATCAAACCAGGTTTTCACCCCGTCGGCATCCAACAGGAATTTTTCCCCTTTCAGACGGATAGTCCCGACAGAACTCCCCTGTAAAGCACCTTTCGCATACGTCTGAACCGTAAAATCCGCTTGAATACCTCCCGCCTGACGGAAAGCAGTGGCTGTACGATCCAATATATCTTGGGCATCCAATTTCTGTGCCGAAAGCGGTAATGCCAGACCGAACAGGCAGATACAGATAAAAAGAAGATTCTTCATCATTAGTTTAACACGATTTACAGTAAATTGTTCAGGCGCATTTGCAGGTCATTCTCATCGACACAAAGCACTTCACGCGCTTTACTGCCTTGTGCAGGTCCCACAATACCGGCTTTTTCCAATTGGTCCATCAATCGCCCGGCACGATTGTAACCGATAGCGAACTTCCGTTGGATCAATGATGTAGAACCTTGCTGATGGATGACAATCAGGCGGGCAGCATCTTCGAACAACGGGTCCAGACGTCCCATATCCACATCTCCCAAATCACTTCCGCCGCCATCTTCACCCACATACTCCGGCAAATAGAATGCAGTAGGATAGCCTTGTTGCTTGGCAATAAACTTAGTAATCTCCGCTACCTCCGGCGTATCGATAAAGGCACATTGCACACGTACAGGATCTGCTCCTTGCAGGAACAACATATCACCACGCCCGATCAGCTGATTAGCTCCGGGACGGTCGAGAATAGTACGCGAGTCAATCATGGCAGATACACGGAAAGCGACACGAGCCGGGAAGTTCGCCTTGATTGTACCGGTAATGATATTCGTTGTCGGACGTTGCGTAGCGATGATCATGTGGATACCCACCGCACGCGCCAACTGGGCGATACGGGCAATAGGCAACTCTACCTCTTTACCCGCCGTCATAATCAGGTCGCCGAACTCGTCAATCACCACCACAATGTAAGGCATAAACTTATGTCCCTTTTCAGGATTCAGCTGACGATTAATAAACTTCTCATTATACTCCTTAATATTGCGCACGTGCGCGGCTTTCAATAAGTCGTAACGGGTATCCATTTCCACACAGATAGAATTCAGCGTCTGCACTACTTTGGTTACATCCGTAATGATAGCATCTTCACCATCAGGCAGCTTGGCAAGGAAGTGATGTTCAATCACCGAATAGATGCTGAATTCTACTTTCTTAGGGTCTACCAGCACAAACTTCAGTTCAGCCGGATGCTTCTTATAAAGCAAAGAAGTGATAATGGCATTCAGTCCGACAGATTTACCCTGACCGGTGGCACCGGCCACCAGCATGTGCGGCATCTTGCACAAATCGACCATGAAAACCTCATTGGTAATCGTCTTGCCCAAAGCAACCGGCAAGTCATAAGTAGACTCCTGGAACTTCTTGCTACCGATGATACTCTGTCCGGAAACAATCTTCGGATTGGAATTCGGAACTTCAATACCGATTGTTCCTTTTCCCGGAATCGGCGCAATGATACGAATACCCAATGCCGAAAGGCTAAGAGCGATATCATCTTCCAGACCACGAATCTTGGAGATACGGACACCTTGCTCGGGAGTGATTTCATACAGCGTCACCGTAGGCCCCACCGTCGCCTTTATCGTACTGATTTCAATACCGAAACTGCGCAGTGTATTTATAATCTTATCTTTATTGGCATTCTGCTCCGCCATGTCGATAGTAGGCTCGGCATTCTCATAATGCTTCATCAGGTCGATAGTAGGATAACGATAGTTTTCCAGGTCGAGACGGGGATTATAGGGTTCCTTTTCCGGGCCTTTATATTCGTCATCATTTTCAGTAGCTTCTATTTCGAAAACTGGCTCTGCCGCTTTTTCGTGGAAAGGAGGTACAGGGTCAGGGACAGGTGTCTCAATAGTCATAGACACTTCTTCACCCGATACCTTGGCAGGCTGTGTTTCCGTAACGCCACCCAAATCCAATGTAATTTCATTTTCCGGCTCTTTTATAGGTTCGGGAATTTCAACGGGAGCCTCTTCTTCTTTTATATCTGCCACATCAGGAACAGCAACCGGCTTTTTCTTTCCCTTTGCCGTCCACGAGTCCGTAAACTCTTCGGGGGTTTCTCCCTTCTCTTCTTCCTCTTTCTGTTTGCGTTTCAGGAAACTAAGACTGAACAATCTGCGCAACCAGATAACCGTACGTGCGCTGAGATAGATAAGGAAGCAGATAGCAGTCACCAACAGAATCATCCAAACGCCCGGAACACCTACCTGCGATACCAACCAATTGCTGACATTATATCCGTGCATACCGCCCAGATACAGAAAAGAGTCTTTATACTGCTCCACAAAGGCAAAGCCGAAGAAGACAGAGAACCAAACCAACAACAACGAACAACCGATAAACCACTTCCAGAGGCGAACCACCCGTACACGCATCAACTTCAACCCCGCCACTGCAAGGAATACAAGAATGAAGAAAGATGAAATGCCGAAACAGTCATTAATCAGATAACTTGCCAATTGTGCGCCACGCGAGCCGGCATAGTTCTTCACCCCATTATTGGTAGAAGCCAATTCCTGTGCATTACCCGAATCAATGATACTTTGATCCGCCGCTCCCGTAAAGAAGAACGAAGAAAAGGCCAGCAGCAAGTACACAGAGAAAATGACCAGTACCAAGCCAATAACAAAGTGAATCGTTTCGTTTTTGAAGATTGCCCTTATTTTACCAAACAGGGAAAGGGATTGCTCCGTATCTTTTGTAGAATTTTTCTTAGCCATGAAATTGAATTCCTTAGTAAATGAATGATAGATTGGTGCAAAAGTAATAAAAATATTGCTCTCTTTATAACCTTATCTTCTAAAGATTCTTCAAATAAAAAGGGGAGATCAATCCCCCTTTTCGTTAAAGACTTCTCAGTATCTGTTGATTACCTCTCTCGCTTTGTTCACAGCAGTGGCGGCTGGCACTTCCCGCAGGCTCTGCTCGTCGAACATTTGCAATACTCTATCCATATTCCTAATGGCAGCTTTATTGCCCTTCTTCCTGAATTCATCCTTCAGAATACGCACTTTTTCAAAAGCCTGTATCCCCTCAATCAGACGTTCCATGCGGACAGACGAACGGGCATCGGGGTAAATCAAATAAGTGTCACCAGCCGCCCACGCAGTGAAACGGCTGTCCTGCAACGGATTCTTCACCCAGCTATTCAAAGCCCAACGGAGATAACCGTCCAGATTTTCCTTAGCACTATGCCACGCCAACCATTCGGCTTCGGCCGGCTGACTGAAAGTGAACGTGTTAGGACGAGGTTCTGTGCAGCAAGTGTAATAGGTAGTCACTTTTCCGGCTGCACGGCGTGAGTGGATTGTTTCAGCCGGAAATCTTTCGGCAATCGTGATGCAATAATCATCCAGCTCATCCGCCAGTTCAGCATGATAAGTTCCCGCCAATGAAACCTTGAAATCTTTATCAGCTTTGCGAATCACCGCCAATGTTTCCTGCATGTCCTTCATGGGACGCTCGTCCATTTTGTTTCCGGACGCCTACGCTCATCATAAATTCCACCCACCTGTCGAACACCGTGTAATCAAAATACCAGGTACCGTCAGCTTTCTTCAGCCAGGTCACCATACTCTCGAATGCGTCATAAGTCTGCCCGTTCCAGGGTTTGTGCATAATGGAGGCGGTAATCACTGTTCCGCCTGCATCGGCATACAGTTTCATCAAGGGACGCATCAGGTCGAAATGCTTTTCGCTGAACGGCTCTACATCATAATAGCGCGCCACAGCGTATGGATTCTGCCACAAATCAAGATGGAAAGCCCATTCGGAAGGAACAGGAAGGGTATGGTTCTTCACATTGATAGTCAGTTTCAGTTCAGACAAGGCAACGTCTCCGTTCTTTACAGTGACCGTTCCTGTATATCTTCCGGCTTTGACTTGTTGCGGCACTCGGATGCTGATCCAGCCTCCCTGGGCAGAATTGGCAGGAATCATCAAGGAGGGGGTAAGATGATCGAGCACATCTGCCACCAGCGTGGAATCAAAATCTACACTGTTGCGATAACCGCATGCGCCCAAACCATCTTTATTCAATTCATCGGTCATGACGTACCGCACAAAACTGGTTTGGATATCGTCTTTACTGATGGTTTCACCTCCGGAAGTCAGGTCACTGACCTTAAAAGTCAGACTGTTCAACGTCTCGGGAGTCCATACTACCAACTGGGCAGATACTTTCTCACCTTTCCAGGCCGTTAGACTGATTGTTTTCTTTATTTCACGAATGGCGGCAGGTTCTTCTTTCTTGTACCGCATATCCGTACTTCCCCAACTGACTTGCGGGGTTTTCACTTCTGACCATAAAGCCGGATTAACAGCTACCGGATTGGGGGCTTCCTGATAATATCCGGAAGTCTGAGCGTTCAGGGATACTGCGGAGAGCAGAAGAATTCCCAAAAGAAAATGTTTTGTCATAGGTTTCAATAAATTAGTTTAAGAAACAAAGAATCTACATAGAGTTTATCCTCACTTTTACCTACACGCTTACACTCTTTCCCTGTATCCCTTTATTCATCGGCAATACAGCGCGGTGTAAGCAAGCGTGTATGGAGTGTAGGCTATTTTACCTACACTCCATACATTTAAGACATATCTCACTCAGAATCTACCGATTACACTTCTTCAGCACATAAATCGGCTGTTTCTGCAATCCCCTATTTTCCAGCTTTCCTTCGTCACAAAGACGTCGAATATGCCGGGTAGCAGTGGTTCTTGTCATTCCGCTGAGAGAATAGAAGTCTCCTTTCGTCATGAAATCGTGCGTAGTGAAGAAATTTTCCACCCGTTTGTCAATCTCTTCCGAGGTCAGTTTCTTCTGCAACACATTCCGTTGTTTTAACGGCTGGACTTTTATGTTGCCTATCTCGCTCCGCAGTTCGATATCGGGGCGGAAGGTGATACTTTTCAGTTTCACCTTGGTACTTTTCCGTTTGGTATCCACCTTCACCGGTTCGGTACAGGTCAGTGTGGGACGGAAGTAGCCGATGCCGTCCAGGTGCACCTGGCGTCCTTCACCCAATTCCCGCCCCATGAAGTGCGACAAGGCATCGAGCACGGCCGAAACATCGGTTTCGGTCAGCGAACAATATTCTTGTATAAACCTCCGTAGTTGGGCGGTACCCGTGGAACCGTTCAGCCGGATGCGCGGGTGCAGGGTCAGTTCTTCGTCCTGCTTGTCCTTGGTTTTGGGATTCTCGTACCAATCAAATAATATTGCCATTGTTCTTTTGTTTTTTCGCACTCCTCTCCTTTTCTGTGATGTCCAGGATAGGGAGTGCTTATGTTAATCTCCTATGTTTCTTTCGTTGGCTGCCTATGTTTCTTTTGTTGATAAGTAATGTTTTTGCATTGCCCACAGCTGTGAAATACGTGCTTCACAGCTATGGATCTGCTGCTTCACAATTATGAAGCACGTATTTCACAGTTGTGGACAAGCCGAAATAATGAATACAAAGATAAAGGAAAAGGGATGTAAAAGCAAGGAAAAGGCGATGTTTCTCTTAAGAAAGAGTAAGAGGGCATTTCATTTCCCTATACCTTTTCAACCGTTTAGAGTGTATAGTTCTAAAGACAAAGAGTCACGAACTTTATTCTCATTTGACACCTGCAAACCAACAGCTGGCATTGACGGCAGTGGAAACATATAGACTTTACTCGTTCCGTAAAAAAAAGAAAAAATACTTTGCAGTGATGATATTTATAACCATATGAAAGTGGAGTTAAATGAAGGTAAGCTTTAGGGCTTGCTTTCATTTAAGAACATTTTTTCCACTTCGCGGAAGTCAGGCGCAATATATGCGACAATTTTTGCGTACTACGCAGTTTTTGTTTATATTTGCTGAATATCACAAATCAGTTAACACACAAATCGTTATTTATTATGAAACACTTAATCACATTTATCATTGGAATCCTATGTTTTTCATCATGTTCTGATAACTATAAGAAACAGTACGAGGAAGCTGAAAAACAAATCACGGCTTTGAAAATAGAAAATGAACGCCTTCTAAAAGGACTAAAGGATAGTGAGACAATTATTGAGGGGTATAGGAATTCTCCACAAAAATTGCTTGCTAGTGCGACTCAGATGCTAAAGGCGAAAAACTTACCTCAACTTTTGAATATAAAAAATGATATAAATAAATATCATCCAGAATCCAGTGAAGCTACTCAGATTGGCACTATGTATGACAAATTAAATACTGAAGTTGAGAGAGAAAAAGAGGCTCAACGAAAAAGAGAAATAGCTGAAAAAGAAGCTGCTGAGAAGAGAAGGATGCAGGCAGTTACTAAAATGAAAAAGAATTTTGATGATGTCTCTGGTATCACTTGGTATGAGAATCCATATTTTATTCATTACAATAATATAAATGCAACATCAATATATATTGGTAAGAATAGTAGTTCTACATGGCTAAGACTCAAAATGTCATACGCTGGTGATGATTGGATTTTCTTTGAGAATGCACTCCTTTCGTATGATGGTAACACTCAAAAGATATATTTTGATGAATATAAGGAAAAGAAATCCGATAATAGTGGTGGAGGCGTATGGGAATGGATTGATATCTCTGTAGATAATGACTTACTTTCTTTCTTAAGAAAGATGGTTAATGGAAAATCTCCAAAAATGCGTTTGTCGGGGAAATATACGAAAACTCACAATCTTTCAGCTAAAGAAATTAATGCTATTAAAGATGTGTTGTTGGCGTATGATGTATTAATGCAAGAAAATTAAAATGTCCGTTCCGGCGGATATGTAGAACAAATACGCAAGGCTTTGGCTCAGGTGGCAGAAGAAGACCGCATCATTACCCCGCTCTACGACATTGAAATTGAGACGGGAGTGCAAATAAACGCACGCGTCCTGTTGAAAAAGATTTAAGAGTCCACCCCTTTCAAACTTCTTTTTGTATGAATATAATGAAAGAGAAAATTCCCAACAAGCACAGAATTAATCCCTGCTTGATAACAAAATGAAAAAAGAACTAAGTCAAAAGGCTTTAAATGAACTATCCTTTCTGAAAGATTGGAATCAGATGATAGTAGATTTTCTTGTTAAAAACGAAAATACAGAATAGTTCAAAGAGGCCATCTGGAAAATGATGGAATTACTACGCCAGTTTAAGCCTACTGCCGGTGAGAAATACGGTATTGAGCAGCTCGCTCTTTTCGGTTCCGCCGCACGGGGCGAACAGCGGGAGGATAGCGATATTGATATCGGTGTGAAGACACATCATTCTATCGACCTCTTCACATTGCAAGACATCCGCGAAGAACTTGAACACCTCTTCCACATCAAAGTAGATTTGTTAACCCTGCACGAGAACATGCGTCAGATGTTCCGGCAAAACATTGAACGCGATGCAATCTATATCTAACGAACAAGTAGCGGACATGCTCCGCTTTGTGGAACGCCAGACTGTATTTGTTCTTGAGACTACTGCTGATGTGAAAACCTATCATGACTTCCTCACCAGTGTGAGTGGCATGGTGCTTTTCAACTCCACTTGCATGTGCTTACAAACAATTGGTGAAACGATTCGTAAAGTGGATGATATTACTGCGGGAAATCTCTTTATCCTTTATCCATCAACCCCTACGTCTTGTCCCTTTACTGACCGACCTCCGTCATGTGCTTGCTGACATTGACAATGTCCTGCAAGAAAAACCTAAAGAAGGAGAGAAGAAGTAACATTCGGTAGCCAGTCAGGGCGAAGTCGTTTCCGGTATCCCGTTTTGGCACAGAATTATTTTTTTATTCTTGAAACACTTTGCCCACCGACTTTTTTGCCGTAACTTGCGCCGTCTTTTGAAGACAGTAACTAAAAATAACCACGATGAAACTAACCCTTATACGCACCGACCGTGAAACCGGCAAAGAATCTTTCAGTACCCTTGAAGCTGAAACCTTGATAGAGAAAATAAAGAAAGAGAACAAAGCAGCGCATGTATCAGCCTTGCGCCACCTCATACCTATGCTGCAAGGAACAGATAACCACTATCTGAACATAGATAAATTACCCCGCATCTATCCCGCCGTGGAATATGCCCGCACCAAAGACGGAGAACACCGGGTGAAGATTTACAACGGACTGGTACAGATTGAAGTCAACCACCTGACAGGTATCACCGAAGTGGAACAGATAAAGCAACAGGCTTCCCTGCTGCCTCAAACCTTTGCCGCCTTTTGTGGAAGCAGCGGACGTAGTGTAAAGATATGGGTGCTCTTCGCCCTGCCCGACGGCTCATTCCCTAAACATGAAAGTGAAATGGCCCTGTTTCATACCCACGCCTACCGTCTTGCAGTAAATTGTTACCAACCCCTGCTGCCCTACTCCATCACCCTAAAAGAACCGTCGCTCAACCAGAGTTGCCGCATGACGCTGGATGAGCAACCTTATTATAATCCGGCTGCCATCCCCTTCTGCCTGGAACAACCCTTCGCCATGCCCGGCGAAACCACTTTCAAGGAACAGAAGCAGGCGGAAACCAATCCACTATTACGCATGCAGCCCGGCTACAGTTCATCGGACACCTTTTCCATGCTCTTTGAAGCGGCACTCAACCGTGCATTCGACGGACTGACAAACTGGAAGCGGGGTGACGACCTACGCCCGTTGCTGACACGACTTGCCGAGCACTGTTACAAAGCAGGCATCCCCGAGGAAGAGGTAGTCCGGCAAACCCTGATGCATTATTATCGCGAAGCGGACGAGCCCGTAATACGTGCCGCCATACATAATCTTTACCGTGAATGTAAAGGTTTTGGCACCCGCAACAGCATGACCGCCGAACAGGACACAGCCTTCCGCCTGGAAGAGTTCATGAACCGCCGCTACGAATTCCGCTACAACACCGTGTTGGGCGAGCTGGAATACCGCCAGCGCGACTCCATACACTTCCAATTCCGCCCCGCCGACCAGCGGATACGAAGCAGCATAGCGCTCAATGCCCTAAAAGAAGGTATCCGGGTATGGGACCGCGACATAGCACGCTACCTTACCTCCGACTATATCCCCCTCCATAATCCGGTAGAAGAATACCTCAACGACACCGGGCGCTGGGACGGAAAAGACCGCATCCGTGCCCTGGCCGACCTCGTTCCCTGCGAAAATCCGCATTGGAGGGAATTGTTCTACCGCTGGTTTCTCAGTATGACGGCCCATTGGAGGGGACTTGACCGGCAGCACGGCAACAGTACATCGCCCCTACTGGTAGGCGCCCAAGGGTATCGGAAATCCACGTTTTGCCGCATTCTTTTACCACCGGAACTGCGTTTCGGCTATACAGACAGCATCGACTTCAAGAGCAAACAGGATGCCGAACGAAGCCTGGGGCGCTTCTTTCTGATCAACATCGACGAGTTCGACCAGATCAGCGTCAGCCAGCAAGGTTTCCTGAAACATCTGTTGCAAAAACCCGTAGCCAACCTGCGGAAGCCATACGGAACCGCCATTCAGGAGATACGCCGCTACGCCTCCTTCATAGGCACCAGCAATCAAAAAGACTTGCTGACCGATCCCAGCGGCAGCCGGCGCTTCATCTGTATCGAAGTAACCGGTCCCATCAACACCAATGTCACCATCAACTACCGCCAACTCTATGCCCAGGCCATGACTGCCATTTCGCAAGGTGAACGCTACTGGCTGGACGACACCGACGAGGCCATTCTGAAACAGAGCAATCAAGAGTTTGAACAACCTACTCCATTGGAACAACTCTTCCTGTGCCACTTCCAGGCGGCACAAACAGAAGACGAAGGAACGTGGATGACACCGATGGAAATACTTTCCTTTCTCCAGAAAAAGACTAAAGACCGATTAGCCATCAACAAAGTCGCGTACTTCGGGCGTGCACTTCGCAAACTTGGAATCAGCAGCCGGAGAAGAAACCGGGGAACGGAATATCACGTAATAATAAATGAAACGGCATTTCAGTAAAATGCAAATAAATTTGCTACTGCACTCGGTTTACACTATCTTTGCGTTTCAAACCGAGTATATATGAAAAAAGAAAGCCAAGTGATATTCGACCGTAATGTAGTGGAATTCGTCACCGTAGCTGCTGAATTCTGCAAATTCCTGGAGCAGGCGGAAACGATGAAACGTGACACATTTGTCGATACCTCATTAAAGATACTTCCGTTGCTCTACCTCAAGGCGGCCATGTTGCCCGAAACAGAAATAATAGGCGACGACGCTCCTGAAAGCTACGTAACGGAAGAAACGTATGAAGTGCTCCGTATCAACCTTGCCGGGATTCTTGCCGAAAAAGATGACTATCTGGACGTGTTCATACAAGATATGGTTTATAGCGACCAGCCTATCAAGAAGAATATTTCCGAAGACCTGGCAGATATTTACCAGGCCATCAAAGATTTCATTTTCGTCTTCCAGTTGGGATTGAACGAAACAATGAACGACTCCCTGGCTATCTGTCAGGAACAGTTCAAAGAATACTGGGGACAAACCCTGGTAAACACACTTCGCGCATTGCACGACGTAAAATACCGCCAGTCTGAAGAGGACGAACCGGAAGATGATGATTTTGAAGATGAAGGAGAAAGTGATTGTCATGGCCACGATCATGGTCATTGCGATTGCGAAAAAGACTTAAATTATGGTTATTAAAAAAACGATTAAAAAGGAAGATATCAAAGAGATGCCCAAAGTACTCTTTCCGGGACGAATACATCTTGTACAAACCCCCTGGGAAGCGGAAAAAGCTGTGACTTATCTTAAGAAGTATCCTCTGTTGGGAATTGACAGCGAAACCCGCCCGTCATTCACCAAAGGGCAATCACATAAGGTAGCCTTACTGCAAGTATCCTCTGCAGAAGACTGCTTCCTTTTCCGCCTGAACCTTACCGGCCTGACGCTTCCGATTATTTCATTGCTGGAAAGTCCGTCAGTTACCAAAGTCGGCCTTTCGTTGCGTGACGACTTTATGATGCTGCACAAGCGCGCTCCTTTTGAACAACGTTCCTGTATCGAGTTGCAAGAATATGTCCGTATGTTCGGCATACAGGACAAGAGCCTGCAAAAAATCTATGGTATCCTGTTCGGTGAGAAAATATCCAAATCACAACGCCTCTCCAACTGGGAAGCTGAGCATCTGACCGAACCTCAAAAGCAGTATGCAGCTACCGATGCATGGGCATGCCTCAATATATACAACCGATTGCAGGAATTAAAAGTTACCGGTGACTATGAATTGGAACCGGATGAACCGCTTACCAACCAGGAATCATTAATCACTAACCCATAATTGCTAATCACTAATCGCATGTACAAAGTATATCTCAAATCCGGCAAAGAAGAGTCATTAAAACGTTTCCATCCCTGGGTGTTTTCAGGTGCCATCGCTCATTTCGACGGTGAACCCGAAGAAGGTGAAGTAGTTGAAATCTACACTTCCAAGAAGGAATTCATAGCCAAAGGGCATTTCCAAATAGGCAGCATCGCCGTGCGCGTGCTTTCTTTTCATCAGGATGAAGCTATTGATTCTGATTTTTGGAAACGCAAACTCAGTATTGCCTATGAGATGCGTCGCAGCATTGGCATTGCTGAAAATCCGACTAATAACACTTACAGACTGGTACATGGCGAGGGAGATAACCTTCCCGGGTTGATCATTGATATTTATGCCCGCACGGCCGTAATGCAAGCACACTCTGCCGGTATGCACCTCGACCGCATGGAAATAGCCAATGCCCTGAGTGAAGTGATGGGTGATAAAATAGAGAATATCTATTATAAATCAGAAACGACTCTCCCCTTCAAAGCCGACCTCTACCCTGAGAATGGATTCCTGAAAGGTGGCAGCACAGATAATGTGGCAATGGAATATGGCTTAAAATTCCATATCGACTGGCTGAAAGGACAAAAAACAGGCTTCTTCGTGGATCAACGCGAGAACCGCGCACTGCTGGAACGCTATGCTAACGGACGTTCTGTGCTGAATATGTTCTGTTATACCGGTGGCTTCTCTGTTTATGGTATGCGTGGCAATGCCGAACTGGTACATTCTGTAGACAGTTCCGCCAAGGCTATTGACCTCACGAACAAGAATGTTGAACTGAATTTCCCCGGTGATACCCGCCATGCTGCCTTTGCCGAAGATGCTTTCAAATATCTGGATCGTATGGGCGACCAGTACGACCTGATAGTTCTGGATCCACCCGCATTTGCCAAACATCGCGATGCCCTGCGCAACGCGCTGCAAGGTTACCGCAAGCTGAATGTGAAAGCTTTCGAAAAGATCAAACCGGGCGGTATTCTATTCACCTTCTCCTGCTCACAAGCTGTCAGCAAAGAGAACTTCCGCACGGCGGTCTTTACGGCTGCCGCCATGTCAGGTCGCAGTGTGCGTATTCTGCACCAACTGACGCAGCCGGCTGACCATCCGGTAAGTATTTACCACCCCGAAGGAGAATACCTGAAAGGGTTGGTGCTGTATGTGGAATAGCTAAACTATAAAGACTGATTACTCCGCTACGCAGAATAAAGTATACAAAAATAAAAAAAGGAGGAGGATGTATCAAAATGCTGCGCTATGTGCGGTCGAATGATTATTCGCCCGAAATGCACAAAGTGACTTTTGACACATCCTCTTTCTTTTTATTTGTACAAACGAACGTCGGAAGGTTACAGAAAAGAGGCACACAATTTACGTACTTCGTTCCAGCGGTCCTGCGTTTTCTTATCAGCACGTGCCACTTGCATATTGTAACGCATCTGCATATTAAGCAGCATTTCAGGGTCAAGCCCCAGAGCCGCCTCAAAAAGTAAGGCGAGTTCCGCATTCACCGGACGTTTACCGTTCAGTATTTCATTCAACTGTGAATAAGCAATCCCCATCTGACGGGCCAAGGCGCGCTGGGAGATTTTACGATATTCAATTTCATCTTTCAGTATCTCACCGGGATGAATAGGATAGAAAGGAGTTAATTTATTTGCAATCATAGTCATACTCTACTCATTTATAATGGTTAGACAATTCCAATATATTACACACTCTGACAAAAAACTCATCAATATCAGGATTTAATGAAATCGTAAATTCAATACGATACTTATCAGTAACCCTTATTGAAGATATTCCCTCTTTATCGCCTCGAAGCACTTCATAATTAAGAGAACTAATCTTATATAAGTCTTCTTCTCTGCTTGCCTCCTCCAGCCGATAAATGCATCTTGCATACCGCTTTATCACATCCGGCTGAAAGCGATGCTTCTTGTCACTGCATTTACCGGTAATATAAAGTTCTTTAAGGTATTCTTTATCAAAAGTAACTATCATAATCAGTAGTTTGTTCGTCGCAAAGATACATATTTAGAATGACATCATTCACAAAATTGCGAACAAAAAAAGAACAAAACACCCTGTATCAATCATTCCCTATCGTATAATCCGACTCATTCTTCACCCCGATAATCATTCGTTGATTGATATCGGCATGAAAGAGTGCGTTCAACTCTTCCCAGGTAAGTTGCTCTACAGGCCGGAAAGCGTCAGACTTTACATATCGTAGCAAGGAGGTACGGAACTGCCTTCCTTCAGGCATATCAGCGATGGCGCGAAGATCCGTCATGCAGACTAATAATTTCCCTTTGCCGACAGCAAACTCGAAAACCAACCCCAACTTATGATTCCGCTCGATGTTATCCACCACCTGAATCAGCGGACGGTATTCACCGCGAGTCGCATTCAGTATCATAGGGCGTGAATTACGGGTAATGCTCCACCATTGCCAATCACTATGATTCTCTGTTGGAAAGTATTTCAGCAACGGATGCATGGGATCGGTCAAGATGGACAGTGTTCCGGAAGACACTTCCTTTCCGGCATTCTCGGAGATAGTCTTGAACATTGAAAAATTCCAATAGTCAGGAGTAAACATACCGCTCACACTCTGCACAAGAATACTGTCATGCTCAGGAATAAACAAAACAGACGCACCGTTCTCCAACTTCTTTTTTAAGTCACCATCCAACCGGGAAGTTACATAGACGGAAACTTCCGATTCAGCAGATTCATCGGGATACACCCAAAGATGGTAATAATTGCGATACTCACCTGTGAACAGAGTCAATGTCAGACGCCGAGCTTCCTTTATCGCAGATAGAGAAAGTTCAATACTCCCCACACGTCCCACTTCACCCTGAGGGACGGAAGCAGACAATTGCCCTTCGCGTTTCCAACCGCCATTATCAGATGCTAAACTCCAACGGACAGGTTCATTCCAATCGCCTTCCACATAATTAGAAAGAGCAACATCTATGTGAAGCGGTTGAGTATTCAGCCAACAATGATCCTTCATCAATGCCAAAGGAACAAGAGGTGCACAGAAACCATAAAAAGTTTCGGGGGCAACGATACCCTTGCTATCCATAAAGGCATCCAGAATACCCACTAATGCGGAACCTTGTCCGGGATAATCCTGCAAATCAAGCAACTGGAAGCCACCAAAACCGGGAGTACGGAAAGCATATTCCATATCCGCTTTATAACACTCTATCGAGAAACGTCCGGTAGCCTGGTGAAAAGTTTTTGCCTGAGAAGAAAGATGGTTCTCTTTCAGACGATCACGAAAAATCTCAAGATTATAAGGATGAAGCACCCCGGTATATTTCTCTATCTGACCGTAATCGGGATAGATTTGAAACTGACAGTTTTCATGCCCCACTACAGGACGGGGACAGTGCGCAATGGCACCGGAATAGTCTTTATCCGTAGCCGGACGCGTATTATTCAAAATGCCACCCTTCTCAGCATCTACGTACGCAAAGGAAGTACGTACATGAGTCGTATATCCGTCTCCACCACCTACACGGCAGGTCACAAAGAAATCTTCTCCATCCTGCGGACCTTTCCAACCAAGGTTATTATTGGAACCGAAGCAATACAAATGACGATTATCCCGATTGCGGAAATCATCGAGCCATTCACGCACCACATCTATCTCCACATCCAATTCATTACCCAAACCCAGCATCATAAATGAAGGGTGATTCCCAAAATGTTCCAGCAACATGTCCCCTTCCCTTTTCAGAAAATCGTTCAGGACCGTATTTTCACGCTTGATATACCCCCACAAAGGCAACTCAATCTGATAATAGATACCTTCGATATCGGCAGCCTCCAGCGCAGCACGCGGCGGAGTGAAAGAATGACAGCGATAATGATTAATACCGTATTGTTTAGCTATGCGGAATACACGCTGCCAGGACGCTACATCCATCGGACCGTAACCGGTCAGGGGAAAAACACAGGCATCATGTTTCCCGCGCAAAAAAGTTTTATAACCATTTATCACAAATTGCGTACCCTCCACTTCAAACTTGCGCATACCGAAATCTACCATCCGGCTATCCCGGTTTTTCCCGGCATGGAGCGCAATGTTCAGTTTGTAAAGTGCGGGATGAAATTCACTCCACAGTAATGGTTTATCACCCATATTCACAGGAAGCTCAATCCGATTTCGTCCTTTCTTCAATCGCACAGCAAGTTGCTGGGGAGACAAGGTGTGTGTTTCAGAAGTATTCCAGGCATATCCATCGACATCCAGTATCGCTTTTCCGTCTTTGTCCGCATCGACTTCCACTATAACTAATGCTTGTTTCTTATCCACTTCCGGATACACCTGCACCGACCGGATATAAGAAACCGGAACTGCCTCGATATAAAATTCTCCCAGAATGCCGTTCCAATTCGTTTGCGTAGCATCTGTCCAGGCATGAGAGCCCTGTATTTCTTTAGGGACAGAAGTCGGTGAGTTATCGATCCTGATTTTCAGCTGATGCTTCCCTACCGCCAGGGCAGGCAGCTCATACCGGTGAGGCACATACAGATGACCATAGCTACCGATACTGTCACCATCTACCCACACAGTGCTTGGTTTGGTACGCTCCATCATCAAAAACAGTTTCTTACCCCGGAAACTCTCAGGGATATTTATTTCACGGGTATAAATCACTTTACCACTATAAGGATAGAGACGTGTTAACTGATACGTCACCAGCGTATCCCGGTTTCTTTCACCCAGTCGGTTTTCATCTGTCGTACCGGGCAGGCGACAGGTACCTAAAGAACTCTCCCACTCTCCCGCTAACTGGATTTGCTCCCGCAAAGAAGTGTAACCTTGTGCAGTAATCTGTGCCATCATGCTCATACATAACGCAGCAGTCAATAAGATTCTGTTTTTCATCATTTCTCGATTTATGAAGCAAAGGTAAGCAAGGGATAGAAGATTAACTAATACTATCTTTGCCAAAAATGCACTTTACTCTCTCATAAATGGGACAAAAGCCGCCCTGTAATCTAAAAGATGTTAAACCAAAGAAGAAAATTAGTAAAACGTTATGTTGTATAACATAAAACCTCTACATTTGCACTGTGTTTTTCATG